>OLOB01000216.1_pt1 | contig 50246 bp, 43 predicted proteins | sample 1671911 | NCBI WGS metagenome assembly OLOB01 (sample SAMEA3136625, study PRJEB25190) | human gut metagenome | biome: human gut; feature: human-associated habitat; material: faeces | place: Austria | collected 2013
ACAAATTAGTCATTTTTATACTTCGAGTAGTGCAGAACGAGACTCGCTTGTCAAAATTGGTTGGAGATATGAACAAATTAGTTGGTATGGTCTTTAATTTTATATAGAGTTATTGTAAAGGGTTTTGTAGAGTATAAAATCCTTTTATTTATTAAAAAATTAAGTAAATAATCAACCAAGTAAGGTGTTTTAATCGCTTTCTTTATGGTATACTAATATTTAGAATATTATAAAATAAAATGGAATAGACTGTATGAAAATATTTAAAGATTTATGGTGGTTTTTTAAGGCAGAGAAAAAAGGTTATGGCGTTGGTCTATTAGCCCTTTTTATTGTTTCTTTAACTCACTTGATTCCGCCTTTAATTATCGGAAAAATTATTGACCATATTGTTAAGCGTAACTTGACTTTACCCTTAATTTTGGGTTTTTCTGGTATTTTATTGGTCACTGCACTCGTCGAATATGGCTTTCGTTTTCTTTGGTCCACAAATATTTGGGGTAAAGCCTTTAAACTGGAAAAAATAATCCGTAGTCGGCTTTTTAGACATTTTTTACGAATGGATACCCTTTTTTATCAAAGAAATCGGACTGGCGATTTGATGGCTCATGCGACTAATGACTTGCAAGCGATACAGAGTGTTGCTGGACTGGGTGTTTTGACTTGGGCAGACTCTTTAATGACGGGCGGGATGACAATCATTGCTATGCTCTTATTTATCGACTGGCGTTTGACGATTATTGCTGTCCTTCCTTTGCCTTTACTCGCGCTAGTATCTAAAGTTTTAGGGGATAAAATTCATGTAAGTTTTGAACATGCCCAAGAAACCTTCTCTGAAATGAATGATAAGGTCCAAGAATCGATTACAGGAATGAAAGCAATCAAATCTTTTGGTGAAGAAGAACAAGATATGGCTGATTTCCAAGTTAAGTTAGATAATATTGATAAAGCCTTTATCAGGGTCAATTGGATTGACTCAATGTACGATCCTTTAATCACTTTAATTGTTGGTTTATCTTATACTTTAACCATTCTTTTAGGGGGCTACTATGTTGTTCACCATGTTTTAACGATTGGTCAGTTGGTTGCTTTTATGACTTATATCGGAAATTTGGTCTGGCCGATGTTTGCTATTGGTGTTCTTTTTAATGTTATTGAACGTGGAAGAGCTTCATACAGTCGAGTAGAAAAATTATTAGCTCAAAAAGCGGAATCAAAAATTTCCGAAGGTACTTTGAAAATGCCAAAAGAAGGTCAACTCCTTTTTGATATTGAAAGTTTTACTTATCCAAATGAGAATGAAGGGCGCAATCTGGAGAAAGTTCAATTTAAATTAAAAGAAGGTCATGTTTTAGGTTTGGTTGGACGAACAGGTGCAGGAAAATCAACGATTATTAAACTTTTAATGCGAGAGTTTGACCATTACAAAGGACATATTACTTTTGCTGATCATGATATTATGGATTATCAATTAGATGAATATTTGCCAGCGATTGGTTATGTTCCGCAAGAACATTTTCTATTTTCGATGTCTGTCAGAGATAATATTCGCTTTGCTAAGATGTCAGCGAGTCAAGAAGAAGTTGAAATTGCAGCTAAAACAGCTGGAATTCATGATGATATTATTGCTTTTCCTGAAGGTTATGATACTTTGGTTGGCGAGCGTGGCGTTTCACTTTCTGGTGGACAAAAGCAAAGGTTATCTATTGCGCGGGCGCTACTTATTCAGCCTAAAATATTGATTTTAGATGATGCGCTGTCAGCTGTTGATGCCAAGACTGAACAGTTAATTTTGTCAAATCTGAAGGCCTTACGTCATGAAAGTTCAACGCTGGTTGTCAGTCACAGATTGTCATCAGTAATGGAAGCTAATGAAATTATCGTGCTAGATGAAGGAAAAGTGATTGAGCGTGGCTTGCATGAAGCTTTGATTAAATCTGGGGGTTGGTATGCTCAAATGTGGCAAATGCAACAGATTGAAAGTAATTTGGCAGCGACTGATAAAGATGAAAATTTACTGACAGGTTCGTCAGTAAATCGGGAAGGAGAAGAAAATGGAGAAATCTACTGACAAAATGTCTGTCAGAGAAAGTTGGCAAGTTTTTAAATTTATTTTCAAATTCTTATTACCTTTCAAAAAGTATTTCGTTTGGGCTTTTGTTTTTAGTGTGATGACAACTGCTCTGGCTTCACTTATGCCTTTTGTTTTGTCCGTTTTTATGGATTCTTATTTGACACCCATGAAAGCGACTGACCAGATTATTTTCTATTTTGCAGGTCTTTATTTGATTTTAGCAATAATCAATTCAATTGCTTTCTTTTTCAAATGGAATTATCTGCAAAATGGTTCGATTTTTGTTAATCAATACATTCGTAAGAAAGTTTATCGAAAAATTCATCAGCTAGGCATGCGCTATTTTGACCAAAAACCGACGGGTTGGTTAATCACCAGAATCACAAATGACACTGATTTATTTGATTTCTGGCAGACTTTGTTTAATGCATTAACAAGTTTGCTTTCTATTATCATTGCCTTCATTGCTTTGTTTATTATTGACCACCAAATTGCGCTTGTGATGTTGTTGATTCTTCCCCTATTGATTTTGGCAGTATTGATTTATCAAAAAGTGAGTACAAAAGTTTATCAAGCCATGCTTGCTAAGCGTTCAGAATTGAATACGAAATTAAATGAATACATTTCTGGGATGAGAATTATTCAACAATTTCGTCAAGAGAGCAGACTAGGAAATGAATTTGAAAAAACAAATGATGAATATTATGGTTATCGAAAACGAGTGATTCAGATTAATGGGATTTTGTTGAGCCCTTTGGTTAATTTTTTGATGGCCCTCTCAATTGTTGTTGTCTTGTTGATGTATTCTAATCGAAGTCTACATGCAATGGTTGAGGCTGGTTTAATTTATGCTTTCATCAGTAATGTACAAATTTACTTTAATCCTATTTCAGGATTGATGGATTCCTTATCAAACTTTTCAAATGGATTGGTGGCCTCTAGTCGCATTAAGACAATCATGGAAGAAAAAGAATTTGCGCCACAACAAGGAATTTCAACTTCTGTCAGTAAAAATGTTGATGAAAAATTTACTGACAGAAAATCTGTCAGCAATTCTCCAATCATTCAAGAAGGAAAAATTGAATTTCGCAATGTCAGTTTTTCATATGACGGAGAACATCAAGTTTTGAAAAATATCTCATTCATTGTGAATCCTGGAGAAACGCTTGCTTTTGTAGGTCATACAGGTTCAGGAAAATCGAGTATTATCAATGTCTTTATGCGATTCTATGAATTTACAGAAGGTCAAGTTTTGATTGATGATCAGGACATTAGAAGTTATTCAAAAGAAGAACTTCGGAAAAAAATTGGTTTAGTATTGCAAGATTCCTTTATGTTTGTTGCGTCAGTTACTGACAATATCAAAATGATGAATCCACAGATTACTGACCAAGCAGCCAAAGAAGCGGCTCGATTTGTTCAAGCTGACAAATTCATCAAGGATTTGGAAAATGGTTACGAAACCAAAGTAATTGAAGGTGGAGCTGCCTTCTCGGCCGGTGAACGTCAATTAATTAACTTTGCTCGAACGATTGTGCGTAATCCGAAAATTCTCTTATTAGATGAAGCAACAGCCAATATTGATACTGAAACTGAAGCGCTTATTCAAGAAGGTCTGACAAATATGCGACAAAATCGAACGACAATGGCCATTGCTCACCGATTATCAACGATTAAAGATGCTGACCAGATTTTAGTCTTGAACAAGGGAGAAATTATTGAGCGAGGAAATCATGACCAACTTTTAGCACTTAATGGTTATTATGCAGACATGTATCGAATACAAACGTTACAAAAAGAACTATGAAAAACCACTGATAGCAGCGGTTTTTTGATTTATCAGTTTTTCTGATAAAAAATATTGACAAAAAATAAAATAAGCGATATAATATAAGAAAGATTGATAAAGAATCGGGAAGGGAGAGTTTATGAATTTTGGTCAGAATTTAAAAAAATTAAGAAAAAATGCAAAATTGACACAGAGTCAATTAGCAGAAAAGCTAGGAATGAAGCAAAATGCTTATGTACTTTGGGAACAAAAATCAACCAACCCAACGTTAGAATTACTAGAAAAACTAGCAGATATCTATGATTTACCTATTCAACAATTAATCAAAGAAACTGATAATAATGCAGAAAAACAATTAATCGATAATTATCGTTCACTGACAGGAGAACAACAAGAATCAGTTATTAATTTTACGGATTTTCTCATTGAACAAAATAAAACAGAGATTATTAATTTGAAAACTTACAGACGTTCTTCTTTAGATTACGCCATTGTTGAAGATGAAGAATTATCGGCAGGTTTTGGTCAATCTCAAAGCAATACAGGTGGCCACTACAAAGCTTACACATCTGAAACTCTTGGTCGATATGATGGTGCAGCCAGAGTAAAAGGGGAATCGATGGAACCTGAATTCCCTAATTTTTCTATTGCAACATTCTTACACACGGGTTTTGGTCGCAGTGGTGATATTTACGCCATTGCTGAAGGAGATTTGGGCGAAGAACGTTTGTATATTAAACAAGTATTTGAAGAAGAAGATGGACAATTTAGGATTCATTCACTCAATCCAGATCCACAATACAAGGATTTTTATCTAGGACAGGAAGATAATTTCCGAATTATTGGACCAGTAGTTGATAATTTTGAAGAAATTGAAGAATCACAGATTCTAGATTAAAATGAGGGCTTAAAAATGAATTGGATAAGAGAAATTTTACCAATACTGGGAATTGGATCAATTTTTGCAATTGCTTATGAATTAGTTTTATGGCTTTCACAGAAATTGATAGAAAATGATAGCAAAGAGAAAATAAAAAAGGAAAAAAAGATTGTTAATGTCAAATTTTTTCATCTTTCAAAAAACCAAAAGAACATTGCATGAACTAAAATAAAAAAGAAAAAAGAATAAGTTTAGTCTTGCAATTTCAGAAAAACTTTGATATACTTATTTACGGTTCTAAAAGAACTGACCGAAGACAGTAGGGGACGAAAGTCATAAACTTCCTACCGAGGACAAATATCAAAATGATAATTGAACTCTCTATGTCTTTTGTGTGTAGAGATTTTTTATTTCTACAACCAAAATAAAATGGAGGTAAAAAAATGAGCGATTACAAAGTAAATGAAGCAACAATTGCTAAGAAAGCAGAATTGGTTGATGTTTACGCACAAAAAATGACTGAAGCAGCATCTATCGTTGTTGCAGATTCACGTGGTTTGTCAGTTGATCAAGATACTCAACTTCGTAAACAACTTCGTGAAGCAGGCGTTGAATTCAAAGTCGTTAAAAATTCAGTTTTGCGTCGTGCAGCTGAAAAAGCTGGTCTTGAAGGTTTGTCAGAAGCATTCACTGGCCCATCAGCAGTAGCATTTTCTAATGAAGATGTTGTAGCACCAGCAAAAGTTTTGGCTGACTTTGCAAAAGATGCTGAAAATCTTGAAATCAAAGCTGGTGTTATCGAAGGTAAAGTTTCTTCTAAAGAAGAAATCCAAGCTATTGCGTCTCTTCCAAGCCGCGATGGACTTCTTTCTATGCTTCTTTCAGTGCTTCAAGCACCTGTCCGCAACGTGGCTCTTGCAGTCAAAGCTGTTGCAGAAAAAGAAGAATCAGCTGCTTAATTATAAGCAACATTACTTATATCGGCGGATTTACGCAACAAACTAAAAAATTAATAGGAGAATATTAAAATGGCATTGAACATTGAAAACATCGTTGCTGAACTTGAAAACGCAACAATCCTTGAACTTTCTGAACTTGTAAAAGCAATCGAAGAAAAATTTGACGTAACAGCAGCAGCTCCAGTTGCAGCAGCAGCAGGTGCTGGTGATGCAGCAGCAGCTAAAGATTCATTCGACGTTGAATTGACAGCAGCTGGCGACAAAAAAGTTGCAGTAATCAAAGAAGTACGTGGAATCACTGGTCTTGGACTTAAAGAAGCTAAAGAACTCGTTGATGGTGCACCAACAATGATTAAAGAAGGTCTTTCTGAATCAGAAGCTAACGAAATCAAAGAAAAACTTGAAGCAGCTGGTGCTTCAATCACACTTAAATAAGAATTTAAGTCAATTTGAACGCGGTAGACCAATTTGAGCGCATTTGATTGCGCTAGAGTGCGATTCGCGATTTAAAAAATATAGAAATTTTATAAAAATTTCTACCAAAAAGTCTGCCAAATAACTTTGGCAGACTTTTTTTATTTTCTTCTAATAAAATCTTTAAGTATGTTTGCTCAATAATTATAAAATTTTAAAGATTAAAATATATTTTCTGTTTAGTAAGTAAATGAAATTCTGATAAACCTCGAAATATTATAAAAAAAGATAAGCTCTTAAAAATGAGCTTATCTTTTTTTTATGTTCTTTGAACTAATTAAAATCCACCTTCTAAATTAAAGTCAGAAATATCAAAATGCGAATTATCAGTAAAACCATTATTTTTAGAAAATTTATTGATTATAATGCTTAATATTTCAATCTCATCGGCAGAAAGCTTATTGTTCATTTTTCGTGCAAGTCCACGGACCTTATAATTTTTAATTTCTATATTAGGTGAATGACTATCATTATCTAGTAGATAGTCTATTGAGACATCTAAATGACTAGCTACGGATCGAAGTTTTTGCACAGTGGGATTCCTTGTTTTCCAATGTCTGATAGAGCCATTCGCAATTCCAGAATTTTCCTCAAGTTTCCGAATTGGTATATTTTTTTCGTGTGCAATGGAAATAATTTTTTCATACAAATCCATATAGAATTCCTTTCATACGTGATAAAAAATTTAAATTAAGAATAAGCAACAATACAAAGGAGTAGACTATTTTTCTATTTATGATTCGCGACACTTAAATTTTATTTCTCTTGAAGAGAGCAAGCAAGCAAGTCTTAGCACGAGAAGATAAAGGCCAATTGTATTTTAATACAATTAATAAACGTATTAAGGATTTGATGGCATTTGTTACAAATCAAGGAAATGTTCTTAACCAAATGAGAAAACTTTTAGATCTCTCAGATCAGAAAAAACTTGATAATTCAGAATTAGTATCAAGTATTACTGAGAATGTAGGTGGCGAAATCAAGCTTGTGAATGAATCATTGAATAAAGTAATTAGAACTCAACAAGAAACTGAAATTAGCCTAGAAAAACTATTAATTGGGCTAGGGATTAAAGCACAGGAAGAGAATGCCAAATCAGATAACATGAAAAAAACAACAATGGAAGAATTACTTGGATAAAAATTACCTTTAACAAATTTAATGCTATTGAAAAACCTAAGTAAATTGAACGAAAAAATCAATTTACTGGTTTTTTTATTTTAGAATATAAAAATAGAAAATTTTATTTGAGTAGGAGGGATGCAACTTATGTTGTTTATATGCAACTTATCTAGAAATTTAAAAAGTTATTATAATCCAGAGATATAATCATAATGTAAGCAGAAAGAAGATGTTTGGAGGTGCATGATGAAAAAACAAAAACAAAAACAAAAACAAAAATACATATTCATGTTTTATGGTTTAGTGGTGGGATTAATTTATGCCCTCTATTTCATCATAGAAAGGAGTTAAACAAAATGAAAAATGACGAAATGAAAAATGACGAAATGAAAAGTAAAATTGAAGTTCATGAACTCAATGCCGAAGATTTTTTGGCAAGTGAACAAATGAACTGGAGTGTTACACTCTGTTGTTGTCCTTGTTGTTGCTGTTGTTAATATCTTTGAATCGTGCAGGTACAGATGAAAATTGTACCTGCACTTTTAGAAAGGAAATAAAATTGAGAACAAATATTGATCTTGTTATTGGAAATCAAGGAACATTCTACCTTAAGTTTGGAGAGATGTTATACGAATTTACTGGTGCAGATACTAAGCTTGCTTTTCAAGCATGGAATGAAATTCAAAATAATGATTTAAAACCTAAAGAAAACAATCCAGTAAAAATAAAAATACTAGAGACGATTGACAGGCTTGGTGGAAATAAAGAAATACAAAATCTAAATAACTTACTAAGGGTGAGTGGATTGCCAGTAATAGAAAAAAATAAAGGAAACTATAATGTAGGACTTTTAGGTGATGATGATCTCATACAATATACTTCGACCAAACTTTCATCAGATATTTTTAATTATGAAAAAGTAAAGGACTTATCTACTTATGATTATTTTTTAATTGTAACAAGAAAATTTAATAGAAAACAACAAATCAAAAGTAATAAACTATTATTTAGTGTTGGGAAGCCTTTTATTAGCTTGATATTTGAACCTCTAAGCTTTTCTGTTGGTCCATTAACTATACCGAAGCAAACCTCTTGTCTAAACTGTAAACTACTTTTTGAAGAGGAAAATAATTATTATGGAAAAATTTTGAAATTGTTCAATGACTCTGACCAAGAAAGTAAAGAATATCTTCCAGAAGAGCTTATAAATTTAGGTTTAGATTTTACTCATTTACAGGTATTTAAACAAACTCTAAAAGAAATTGGTGAGGCGTTGGAACCTGAATTGGCACAAAATATAATGGAATATTCACTCTTAGATGGGACGTGGACAGAAAGGTCTCTTATTAAAAATTCCCGTTGTCAAGTTTGTTTCCCTGGTGAAGAGCAAAGCCAAATATTTGAGGTAAAATTATGACTTTAATCAAAACAGATGCTTCTCCATTTGTTGATGACAAATATGGATTAATTAAAAATATATATGATTTGCCTACCTATTCTGGTTTACCTAGAATAGCAGTAAAAATGGCCTTTGGAGGTGACTATTCAACTGCTGGTTTCAATGCAAGTGGAGCTGGAATAACTGCACAGCATGCAAAAAATTCTGCGATTGGAGAGTATATTGAAAGATTTTCGTGTCTTCATCAAGGTAATGTGAAAGTTTTAAAGAAAGAAAATTATGTGTCCCCAAAAAGACTCAATAGTTTAGCTAAAGGAGTCGAAACCGACTACATGTGGGTAGAAGGAAAAGACATCATAGAAGATAAATCAATAATGTTGCCGGCTGATGCAATCTATTTAACATATAGGAGTGACGATAATAGTTCAAAAGGAAAATGGATAACAACATCAACAGGAGCAGCTTGTGGTCAAAACCTAGCTCAAACTTGTTGGAAAGGAATCGCTGAAATACTAGAAAGAGATTCCTTTCAGTATCATTGGCGACGTCAATTAACTTGTCAAGAAATCGATCTTTCAAGTAATAAAGAACTCCAAGATTATTATCTCCAATATATCGATTCAGAGAATATCAAAATAAAACTCTATAAGTTTGATATGGACTGGCAGGTACCATCAGTTTTTGGAGTTGCTGAATTTGAAAATGGGGGTTGTGTTGTTGCAGCGAGTGTCAGAATGACTTGGATAGAGGCATGTAAAAAAACGCTATTAGAATTAGCTCAAAGCATTATTGGTTATGCTGCAGTTATTTTTAAAGACGATAAAACTGAAATTACGGACTTTTCACAGGTAAGAGAATATCAGGATCACTCAATTCTTTATATTTGGGATAATATGGCAAGAAATTTGGACTTTCTACAATCTAAGGAAGAAAAATTTCAAATACCTTCAGAAATTCTTGAAAAAGATGACACAAAAATACTAAATTTTTTTATATCTGAGATAAAAAAGATTCGCCAACATATTTATTTTGTAGACGTTACGACTTCCCCTTTAAAAAACAGTGACTGGTTAGTTGGAAAGACAATTATTACCGATATGCTGGATATCGAACCAAATTATATACCGATTTTAAAAAGTAGTCGGCTTGAAGAAATAGATAAGAACATGATCAGGTTACATTTGAGAATAGAGGAAGAACTAAAAAATCCTCAACCAAAGGTACCTCATCCGTTCCCGTGAGAAGAGGTAAAAATGGACGATTTTAAATCAACGATGATTAGTAATTATTATGCTAATAAACTCATAATTGATGATTCGCTGTATCAATCATTTCACCAAAATACAAAGCACAGTAATCAATATCTTCTGAAGAACATGTATCAATCTAGAAAGTTACTCAACAGTCCCAATTTTCATCAAGTGACTCAACTACCGGAAAAATATTATCCACTTAGTAAATCATATTTTCTTAAGAAACCAATGCATGATTTACTTTATACTTGTCTAAATGAACGAAAATCACAGATAAAAGAAAATGAAAAAGACGTGTCTTTATCAGAGCAAGTAATGGCAGATTTATTCTGGGCGGGGTATGGAAAAAATAGAAAAAATACTCGTGTAGTTCCTTCAGGAGGTGCTTTATACCCACTTGAATTATATGCGATTATTTTTGAAGATTCAGGTTCGGTATCGAGAGGGCTTTATCATTATAGTTCTTCAGCGCATAGCATTCAGTTACTTCGAAAAGATGAAGAAGTCTTCGATATGAAAAATTATATCATGATGGACAATTTCAAATACCCATCCATTATTTTTTTCACTACGGCTATCTTTAGTAGAAACACCTTTAAATATGATGCTAGAGCCTATAGATACACTTTAATAGAAGCTGGAGCAATGGCTCAAAACATCTCATTAATGGCAACGAAATATCATTTAGTGAGCACCTATTTTGGAGGAACAGATGATTATGCAGTTGAAAAATTGCTTTCAATAGATGGTAGAAGAGAAAGTTTGGTTAATTGCGTTTTTATCTCAAAAGAAGGGGAATGGTAGGATGGATATTGAAACCATTAAAAGAGAAGTTAACTTAAATTATGATACTTACTATATAAAAAATACTAACCTCTTTTTTGGTCACGTTCTTGAACATATCCTTATTTTCAGGATAAAAAAAATTGTTAAAGAAATAGCTGAAGTAACAGGTCAAACTACTCAGGAGCTGATAAAGATTAATATTAGTGAAAATGTACTTCTCCCTGAAAAAATTGTTGAAATAGTGATGTCACCTATTTTAAGTAAAGAATATGAACGAGCTAATCAGGAAATAGAACAGGAAAACTTGATGAAAAACGAGGCATATTCTTCTCTATTATCTGCAATTAGAGATAATAAAGAAATTAATAAAAAGATGGATTTATTTGAGTTTCAACAGTGGTTTGATGAAAATGTTAAATATAGTACTTTATATTGTTTTTCATACCAGAATGGAAGAAAATCGTTTAAAACTGAACGCTCCTATTTTCAACGTCAATATCAAAATTTATCAGATATCTTTATAAAGAATGGAATCCAAAAGGTTGGAACAGGAGAGTTTTCATACATTTATCTTGTAATTCCTTTAAATATGATTTCAAAAAGTAGTCAGATTTACTTTCTTCAAAAATTGATGATTTACATCCAAGTTTCTCTTCAAGAATTGAGAGACGAGGGAATTTATTATCAAGTTTCATTTTCACTTTACCATTATGAAAATATTGAATTATTCATATTCATTTCAAGTTCAAATCATAATCGACTAAGTTTAAAAATGAAAGAAATAGAAAAGAATTTTGATTTGGATACTGATTTAAATTACCCAAAAAGTAAAGCATACCCCTATCAAGAAGAATTGGCGGTAATTTATCATAACTTAGACTTCTTGTTGGACACCTCTCCTAAAGCGGATTTCGAGGATATAAAATTTATTAACCAATTATTTCATACGATAAATGATGAAAGGACTGATAAAGATAATGACTTGTAAAAATGAATTAGTTAAAATTATGGATATATCCAAAGAATTTAAAGGGAAGTCAATATTCAGTAACATCAATCTTTCGATATCAGAGGGAGATATTATTGGTTTCTTAGGACTTAATGGGCAGGGAAAAACAACATTAATCAAATGCCTATTAGGACTAACTTCAATAGATAGCGGAAATATAAGTATAGTTCTAGATAAAAAGAAGGAATTTGGAGTAATGCTACAAGAAGTAGCTGTCCCTCAAAATGTACGAGTAGAAGAAGTGATTCAACTTGTCCGACATTTTTCTGACCAACCGATGGATTTAGAAAGCATTTTATATATAGCGAATCTATCTGATAAGCGTACAAAAATAACGCAAACACTTTCAGGGGGAGAAAAAAGGAGAGTACAGTTTGCTGCAGCTATAGCTAACAATCCAAAATTTTTAATTTTAGATGAACCTACGGTGGGTATGGATCTAATTAGTAAAGAAAACTTTTGGAAAGAAATGAAAGATTTTGCTTTAAAAGAAAAACGAGCAATTTTACTTGTGAGCCACGATTTAGAGGAAGTTGAAGAAGTCGCAAATCGAATCGTTATTTTGCATAATCAAAAAATTAGAATTGACTGTCAAATAACTGAATTAAATCAAAGTGTAAAAGAAAAATTTAGAGAGGTAATTCAAAATGACTGAACTAAGATTAGTCGGAGATACAAGCGCCTTTACTTTGAGACGAACACTACGAGATATAAGATATATTGGCTTCATAGTTATATTACCTATTATTTTTTATGTTATGTTTACCGCTATTTTTGCTAAAAATGCTGCAGTGAATGACTTGGCATGGAGTAAATATTCTTTAATTTCAATGCTTTCTTTTGGAATTGTTGGAAATGCGATAAATCTTTTAGGCACACGAATTGCCAATGAACGTCAAGATAAATGGATGGATTTTATTAAAGTATCTCCAATATCTAGCCTATATTACAATGTCAGTTTTGTCATTACTTTTCTTGTTATATCATTACTAACGATGTTTCTGCTCTTTGTAACAGCCTTTTTTTGGCAAGGCGTTACATTTTCGATTATGGACTATCTAGGGATTGCGATTTTATTACTTTTAGGGAGCATTCCATTTTTACTTTTTGGTGTAATAGTTGGTTATCTTGGAAGTGCGGCTCAACCAGTGGGGACCATGTTGTATTTAGTCCTTTCTTTTCTAGGAGGATTATGGATGCCTGTTGTTGCTATGCCTGATAAAATCCAAGGCATTGCTAAGTTATTACCTACATTTTCACTTGCAAGCTTAGGATGGAATTTTTTATCAAATACTTCTACTGTAAAACCATTTTTAATTCTGTTTATTTACTTTATTTGTGCGGTTCTAGTTTTAGTGATTATATGGAAAAAACAACAAAAGCAATAACACTACATTGTGATATAATCATACTATGAAAATTTTTTCGGAATTAGATGATAATATTACAAAATTGGAAAAGAAGTTAAAGAGTTGGGATAGAGTCCCATTAGATGTATGTCTTACCGAAGGGAAGAAGCAACAAGCTACTCTTGAGTTCATGAATTATACTCAATCAGAAATTGAGGCTTTTTTTGGAAATTATATTATTTCAACGGTGAAAGAAGCCTTTTTAGGAGTACAAGTATCAGGGATAAATAAAGATACTTACAAGAAAGTTGCTTTTAAAGATATTTTATATTTTGAAGCTATCGGTGATAAACTCTTTGCATACACAAAAAAGGAAGCTTTCTTGATTAAAAACAAACTGTATGAAGTTGAAGAGATTAGTCCTAGTTTTGTAAGGATTAATAAATCAAATGTGGTGAATGTTTTGGCAGTTGATAAGATTTCTCCTTCCTTAAATAGTCACCTTACCTTATGGTTGACAGATGGCCAAGATTTGGAAGTAAGTAGAAAGTATAAAAAAATATTTTTGAATTATCTGGAGGAAAAATGAAAATCATTAAAGCTTTCGGTTGGGTTGTGGTATTAGGAGCGTTGTTCAATCTCTATTTCTCACTTATAAATGGGAGTATTGGAGATGTAGTTAGTTTTGTCGTTTTTTTGGGTTGCGGTTTATTAGGATATCTATCAATTAGTCTTTTATTTCAAAAAAATAAATCATTTCAAAATTCATTTACTATCCAAATTATAACGATATTCATTATTTGTACGATATTAGAAATTGTATATGGCTTATTAGTAGGACTGAAAATAAGTTCTATTTTCATGATGATTCTTCTGGGGATTCCAATTGTTTTTATTGGATTTGTCTATTGGTGGCAATATAGTAAAAGAATAAATAACAAGCTACTGAAAAAGCAACAAAGTCTTCTTAAAGAAGAGAAAGTATAAATGTCTTAAAATTAACTATAGATTATTTAATAAAAAATCTGTCTTAACTGACAGTTTTTTTATTTAGCAATTTCATTTAGTTTCTGAGGGTTAAATTGCGGAGTTTTTCAAGGGGTTTTAATATTGTTAAATATAATAAAGTAAATCATTAAATTTTGAAGGGAAAAATAAGTGTATATGAATTTTATCAAATTTACATTTTTAGTGAGTATTTTTATTGTATTATCAATAGGCAACATAATTGAAGGAGATGCGGAAATAAAAACAGCTGCGGATGCACAGAATCAATCACACTTAAATAAGAATTTTATTCTTGTTTAAAAAGAAAATTGAATATTATCGATTTTCTATTAAAAATACTACCAAGTCTTTTCTTGGTAGTATTTTTTTTGCTATCTCTGAGTCTCAAATTTTCAAAATACTTCTTCAAATAGAGCAATTAGTTTAACTGGCCCAATACCAGCAGGAATAATCGTATATGGTTCAAAAATTGTTTGTTCAGTTGAATCGACGATGCTTGTCCAACCGGCAAACTCGTAGCCACGCAACTCGGGTTTTAGATAGGGAATGAAATTTTTTTCAACTGTTCGTACATCTGAGGGGTGGGTCCAAGAGAGTTCGACCTTGTTTATTGTACGAGAAGAATAGCGAATTTCGTACTCTAAAGGAGTCCACTGGGCATATAAATCATATTCTTTACCAACATTTTCAAGATAATCACCTGCAGTCCAAAGGAAATCGGGGCTTATTCCTGTTTTGTGCAAGGCAGAATTTTCACCAGCGTAGAGTGCAGCTTGCTCGCGGGAGATATTATGCGGGATCACATAATGACTATCGCGAACAATTTTCCAACCTTCAAAGTGGTAACCAGGCAGAGTGAGCGAAAAATCAGCAATTTCATGTTCTGTTTGACTAGCGTCTGAACTGATTGTCAATCCGACTTGTCGCTTATTATCAAAAATAGGCTGATAATCTTGTCTATTTTCAAACTTGACAGATGGACTAGTGCCACTATTTTTAATAAAGTTTTTCATTTTATCAGTGATGTTAAAATGATAGTTAAAAGTTGTTGATTGCTTGTTTGGATTCATAGGAGACTCCTTTCTCATCATTCAAAAATCAAAAAGTAAAAGCTCAATTTATAATTATAATCTTATTTTATAATATTTTTATTATAAACGATAATGATTTGTGTATCTTTAATGTGAAGAGCTTACTGTTAATTTCAATAATTGTTTAGAGATTAAAGAATATCTTGTCTTTTCAGGCTTAAAAATAAATCAAAATTCACAAAATTTCAATTGAATATATTTTAAAGAAGGAGAATTTATCTCTTTTTTTTGACAATGACTGTCTACAAAAGATTAATAAAATGCTAATGAAAATTTATTTTGTCAGATATAATCAATAATTGTCAGGTAATAATTACAAAATTAATTAATTTATGTATTTTATTAATAGATTAATAGGCTAATAAATTCCAAATTTAATCCTATTCCATGCAATATATTTGCTCTTGAAACCAATATCTATTAGAATAGATGTAAAATAGGAAATAAACTACAACAGGAATAATTCTAGATGAAGCAAAAAGTATTTTTTTAAAAATAGATGGTGAGGTAGAGATGAAAAAGTTACTTTTTATATTTGGGACTAGGCCAGAATTTATTAAAGTTTATCCAGTAATCCAGGAGGCGAAAAGGCAAGGGAATCCAATTGTACTGATTAACACAGGGCAGCACAAAGAAATGCTCAATGAACTTTTAGATGAATTTTCTGTGGAAGTTGATTACGATTTAAAAATCATGGAAAAAAATTCTGGTTTATCAGAAATTGTGGCAGGATCAATCAGCGGTCTTGACCCAATTATTAAAAAGGAACAACCAGATGTCATCTTAGTTCATGGTGATACTGCAGCTACTTTGTCTGGAAGTTTGGTTGCTTATTTTAATCAGATAAAGTTGGCACATATTGAAGCAGGTTTGCGAACTTACAATAAATTTTCACCATTTCCTGAAGAAATGAATCGTCAAATTGTTGGTTTGATGGCTGATTATCATTTTACACCAACGGAAATGACGAAAGAAAATCTTTTAAAAGAAGGAAAGCCAAAAAATCAGGTTTTTGTAGTTGGAAACAGTGCTATAGATATGTTTCAGTATACTTTAAAGGATGATTATACAAATGAAGCTTTATCATGGCAAGCTGACAAGAAAATGGTTTTAGTGACAGCTCACCGTCGTGAAAATTTGAGTGATTTAGAAGAAATTTTTGATGGAATTGCAGAGATTGCTGATGAATTTAAAGAAACACATAAAATCATTTATCCAATTCATATGAATCCAATGGATACAATTAACTTTCATAATGTGATGCGTCATGCCGAGTTGATTTTAACTGACTCTGGTGGAATTCAAGAAGAAGCGGCTTTCTTAGGAATTCCAGTGCTTGTTTTACGTGATACAACTGAAAGACCCGAAGGTGTACTGGCTGGTACTTTAAAGCTTGTGGGGACTTCAAAAGAAAATATTGTTAATGAGACTCGGACTTTACTGACAGACAAGACTAAATATGAAAGGATGTCAGGAAGTAAGAATCCTTATGGTGATGGAACGACTTCCTTACAGATTATTAATATTCTAAATGAAAAATAAAAAAATTAATTTAAAGTCTTTCCAGTCTGTCTGTCTCATTTTTATCTTCCTTTTTAATTTTGAGTTTATTTTCCGCTTATCAAATTTTACTTCTAGAGAAAAATTCTTTACCATTCTCTTTTTTGTGGCTCCTTTGATGCTTAGCTCATTTTTTATCATTACGGATAGCGAAAAAATTCCGAATTCAGTTAGAAATTTGAGTATTCTCGGTGTCTTTGGTTTCCTGATGTATGGTTCCAATCGCTTAATCGTCTCCTTGACTTACCTCATAGGTGGGGAACATGCTGTTCCACAGTTATTTTCCTTCCGATTTTTAATTGCTATCTTCATTTTACTTTGTTGTGCTTTAGCTTATTATGTTTCAACAAAGAAGAGGTTAATTTATAAATTAGCAACATTGATTGCTTCTTTGTGGTTCGTTACATTGCCAATTATAACGATTCAATTCATTATTAAATTCTTGGTTGAACATGAGGGGTTTGATTTCTCGATTGTCAGTAATATGGATATCAGGTATCTGATCGTACCATTTATGCCAATCATGTATTTGAGTTTTTGTAAATTTAGTGGGATTGATGCCAAACAATTAGGAAAGAATATCAAATATACGGTTTATGTGCTCTTAGTTGTCTACATCGTTGCATTAATCGTTTATTCAGGAACTCAAGTAAATATTACCTTTAATTTTGCACAAGAAGGTTTCTTTAATAGCATTGAGCTTAATTATAATGTCTTTTTGGCACATTGGATAGAAGGATTGACTGTATTTTCTCAATTCGTCCTACCAATTATTGCTTTTGCTTTAGTTATTGGATATAAAGGAGAAAAATCAAAGAAAAAGATACTGTCATTAAAACCAATTTATGTATTAATACTGGTTGTTCTAGGAGTTTATGCTTATCTTTTCCTTCTTAATCCACCAACTAATTTTATTCATTTTAATAACAAAATTTTCAATAGTTATTTTGCGCTACAAATTTTTGAAGTTGTTGTGATTATGCTTTTGACAATCTATACAGGTTTGAAAAAATTTATCAGACCAAGAACGAAGATCTTACTATATATTGGTTCAAGCTTGCCTTTCCTCTATTTATATATTGTAAGATATCATTATTGGAAACAAAGCTATTTGGTTTTTGATATTTTTGACCGTATCAATTATATTTTCTTTATTTTTTCAGTTTTCGTATTTCTTTACTTTACGGTAGAAGCCGTTATTTTGTGGTATTCATATAATAAAAGACAAAAGATAACGGCATTAGATTTCAAAGATGAGAAAATAAAAAAACAATTTCATATTTACGTTTTGATTCCGTGTTTGAATGAAGAATTGGTTATTCAAACGACTTTGAAAAGTATTTTGAAAAATAATTATGAGAATTTGGTAGTAACTGTTATTGATGATGCAAGTGATGATCGGAGCTTAGAAAAAATTTCTGAAATTCAAGATTCTCGATTGAATGTTCTAAGACGTATTAAACCTAATGCGCAAAAAGGAAAAGGGACGGCTTTGAATTGGGCTTATTATCAAATTAGTGAGCAAATTCAAGAAGCTGGAATTGCTCCGGAGGATGTTCTTATTGCGATAATTGATGCCGATACAAAACTTGATAACAATTATTTTGAAAAAGTAAATATGGCTTTCAATCATGATGCAAAGCTTACTGGTTTGCAATCCAAGGTTCGTGTTACCAATTTGCTTAAAGATGCTTCACAAGACTTGGAATTTTCTGAAATTATCAATGCGACACAGATGTTTCGGACTTTGACCAATACAGTTGCTTTTGGTGGAAATGGACAGTTCTGTAAATTAAGTACTCTTCAGGCATTGAATGAAGACCCTTGGACAGATTCACTTGTTGAAGATTTTGATTTATCAACTCGTCTCTTTCTGTCAGATATTGAAGTTAAAAATGCTCAATTCGATGATATTTACATTGAACAAACAGGGATTATCAATGATAATGAGGCTTTGGTTAAACAACGAGTGCGGTGGGCACAGGGAAATATTCAATCTTCAAAATATATTTTGCCGACGATTCGGTCAAAAAAATTGCAGAATAAACAGAAGTTTGAATTATTGATGACCTTACTGAAACCTTGGCTAATGGGAATTGAATATATTATTGTAATTTATACACTGATTATGATTGTTAATTCTGCTATCTTATCAGGGATTACTCAATCACTTAAAATTGTTGTTTTGCTTTTTATCGTGATGTCAATTTATATTATCTTTGTGAATTTTGTATGGGCTATTCTTTATAACAAAGGAAAATCTCAAGAAAAAACAAGGGTGTGGGATGTAGTGAAAGATACTGTTAATCTGACGAAATTTCTACTTATTTTAACTCAAATTTATCCGCAGTCAGCCATTCGATATTTCAACTCTAAAAATGATTGGGTAAAAACTAATCGGCAAGAAGAAAGTGTTGACCCTCATATTGATGAGCATAAAAAATAAGAAAAACCTGCCTTTTGGGCTAGGTTTTTTCTTTTGTAGATTTGCGAAATTAGTTTTTTTAGTTTAAATATGTTAAAGTAGTTGTAGTTTTAAAAATAAATCAATCACACAATGGGTACTGGTAAAACTAAAATTACCGGTTGAGAAAGACCATCAGACTTGAACAGGTTAAGACCTGCGTAAGAATGTGTCCGAGTTTTAATTGTATTTTCTTTATGAAAATCTTTTAGCTTACTTTCTTATCATACTAGAGCCCTCCTTGTGTTAATAAAGGAGTTTTTTGATGTCAATTTTAGAAAAGATTCAAGAAAAACAACCACTTATCTTAAATTTAGCGAATTTTGTAACTCCACAAAGAGTTGCGGATGCGATTAGTTTTGCTGGTGGTTCACCATTAATGACTGCGGAAATTTCAGAAAGTGAAACTTTAGTTGAAATTGCAGATGCTGTAATGGTTAATATTGGTACCATTTCAGAAAAGGATTATCCGCTTTTTTTGACTATTTGTCAGTTAGCAAATCAAAAGCACAAACCTTTAATTTTGGACCCAGTTGCTGTCAATGTCCCTTTTAGAGCAAATTTTGTCAAAAGATTAATGCAAGAGGTAAAATTTGATATCATTCGTGGGAATTCAGCGGAAATTGCTTGGTTTGCTGATAAAGAAAGCTTGAACAAAGGAATTGATGCACTTGAGTCAAATTTAGAAGTTGAGCACGCGCGAGTTGCTGCTCAAAAAACAGGGGCAGTCATTATTCAAACTGGAAAAGTTGATGTTATTTCTAATGGGTTCGAGGAATTATTTGTTGAAACTGATAGTCCACTTTTTAAAATTAATGTTGGCTGTGGGGACATGCTGTCAGCAATTGTTGGAACTTTTGCGGCTGTATCTGATGATTTATTTAAGGCGGCTCATGAAGCGACAGAATTCTTCGGTGAATCTGGTGTGCAAGCTACTGAGCAAGTAGAAAATCTACCAGGAAATTTTGTGAATCGTCTTCTTGATAAAATTTATCAAGCGACGCAAGAGGTTATATAAGGGAGAAAAAGAAATGATTGATGTTTCTCAAGTTGTGACAATCGCTGGAATTGATTCTTCTGGTGGGGCTGGTATTAATGCCGACCTGAAAACTTTTCATAATCAAAAAGTATATTCGGCAACGATTGTGACAGGGTTGACAGCGCAAAATACCTATGGGGTACAAGAAATTTTACCGACAAATAAAGCTTTTATTTTGGCTCAATTTGACTCTGTATTTTCTGATTTGGAAATTTCGGCAGCTAAAACGGGGGCACTTTTTGATACTGCTCAAGTTGAAGCGGTAATTCAAGGCTTGAAAAAATATAAACCGAAGCATTTGCTGGTTGATCCGGTAATGGTGGCTAAAGGCGGGGCAATTCTTTTGACAAGAGAAGCCATTGATTTGATAAAAAATGAATTGTTACCTTTAGCAGAATTGGTCACTCCCAATTTGGAAGAGGCAGAGGTTATGTGTGGCTATAAAATTACTGACGAAAAGGAAATTTTAAAAGCCCTTCATGATATTCAAAAGTTAGGTGCTAAAAATGTGCTGATTAAAGGGGGACATGGTAATGGAGAACTGGTCAGAGATTATTTATTGATGACAGATGGTTCTGTTAGTACTTATGACTTTAAAAGATTACTGACAGAAAGAACACACGGAACCGGAGATACACTTTCTTCTTATATTACAGCTCATTTAGCTTTAGGAGAAGATTTAAAAGAAGTGATGCCAAAAGCTAAATTGTTTATTAATGAAGCTATTTCACAAACAATTAATGTTGGTCACGGTCATGGACCGTTAAACCATTGGGTGACAATTAATGAAAAATAAAATTTTAGACCTGAGGGCGTATTTTATTGCTGGCCCACAAGATTTTCCAAAACTTTCAATTGATGATGCAGTCGATAAAATTTCTGTAATCATAAAAAGTGGGGTAACGGTTTATCAATTTCGTGATAAGGGAACAATTTATAAAAATAATAATCAACGATTAGAAGTAGCAAAAAGACTACAAGGAGTAGCTCAGAAAGCGGCTGTTTCTTTTATTGTGAATGATGATGTTGAATTAGCGCGTGAATTGTCAGCTGACGGGATTCATGTCGGACAAGACGATGATTCTGTCAGTAAAATTCGCGAGCTGATTGGCCAAGAAATGTGGGTAGGACTTTCTGTCAGTAATGATATGGAATTAGAAAGCGCTCAAAAGAGTGGGGCTGACTATTTGGGAATTGGTCCAATTTATCCAACAAATAGCAAGTCCGACGCAGCAGAACCAATTGGGATTGACCATTTAAGAAAAATGCTTGAGCATAATCAATTACCAACTGTTGGAATTGGTGGAATTACTGAAAATTCACTGACAGAGCTTTCAAAAATTGGTCTGGGTGGAGTTGCGGTAATTTCTTTGCTGACAGAATCCGAAAATTACAAAAATATGGTTCAAAAAATTAAGCAAAATATTAGATGAAAAAGATGTTGTACCCTTAAAAATACAACAAAACAAAATGATTCCGTTTTCTTTTTATTATATAAATTAAACTTACACAAATGTAAGTTTTTTTTCTTTAATAAATGTTATAATCAGAGTCATAAATGATATGAGATTAACTGAGTATTCTAAAACCTCTTATTGATTTATATTTAAAAGGAGTTCCAATGGACAAGAAAAAAGAAATTCGTCTATTTTTGGCTAAAACAGTATTTTACTTTATAATTATTTTAATTCTGCTCTATCTTTATTCCTACAGTCATACTGGCGGAGCGCACTTTATCTATAACGAATTTTAGAGAGAATTATTGAAGGAATTAATTATGAAATTATTAGAACAAATTTTTGAAATTGCAAAAAATGAACCAGACCTCATCGTACTTGCCGAGCGTGAGCAGAAATTTACCTATCGTCAATTATTTGCCGCGGTTTCACATATCTCAGAACAAATCAATGACCGCAATTTAAATCAGCGTCCAATCTTGATTTTCGGTAAAAACGATTTTATCACTTTAGCGGCCATGCTTGCGACAAATTTAACTGGTCACGCTTATATTCCTGTTGATGCTCACACACCATTTGAGCGGACAGAAATGATTAAATCAGCGGCAAAACCAGCGGCGGTACTCACTACAGTTGAGCTGTCAGCAGATTTTGAAGCACTTTTTACTGACAGAATTTCTCTTGAACTTACTGACCAGATTTTGACTGACAAACTTCCAGCACTTGATTTTTCTAAATCTGTTTCTGGAAATGACAGCAATTATATTATTTATACTTCTGGAACAACAGGAGTACCAAAAGGTGTTGAAGTCAGTCATGATAATCTTGTGACTTTCACCAATTGGATGAACAATGATTTTATGAAAATTGAAAATAATCAAATCTTGTCACAAGCCCTTTACAGCTTTGATTTATCAATTTTCAGCTTGTATCCAAGTCTTACAACTGGCGGAACATTAATTTCACTCTCACGTGACGAAACAACCAACTTCAAATTACTTTTTGAGCGTTTGAACAAAACGGTCATTAATACTTGGATTTCAACACCATCATTTGTTGATATTTGCTTATTGGACCCTTCGTTCACTGAGAAAGAACACCCTCAATTAGTTCAATTTATTTTCTGCGGTGAAGAATTAACAAAGAAAACAGCAGAAAAATTACTGACAGCTTTTCCGTCAGCAAATATATATAATACCTATGGTCCAACAGAAGCAACAGGAGCCATTTCGTCAGTAAAAATTACGAAAGAATTACTGACAGAAAATGATCGTGTCCCAATTGGTTTTGCCAAACCAGGTGTTGACTTAAAAATTATGGATAAAGAAATCATCATTGTTGGTGATTCGGTAGCCAAAGGTTACTTTGAAAATCCAGAAAAAACTGAGCAAGCCTTTTTCACAGTGGACGGAAAACCCGCTTATCATACAGGAGATGCCGGTTCAATTTCCGCTGACGGAATGCTTCGTTACCAAGGACGAATTGATTTTCAAGTTAAATTTAACGGATTCCGTATTGAACTTCAAGATATTGAAGCCAATATTCAAAACTTAAAAGAGATTGAAAAAGCAGTAGTCTTACCGAAAACGAATGACCAGCATAAAGTCACCGCATTAATCGCTTATTTAGAAACAGAAAAAACATTTGAAGACCGTGCAGCCGAACGCGCCTTCACAAAAGAACTCAAAGCTGAACTTTCAAAAACAATTATGGATTACATGATGCCAACTAAGTTTGTTTATCTTAAAAAGTTCCCATTGAATCAAAATGGCAAAGTTGACCGCAAGGTACTCGCCCAAAAAGAGCGAGGTGACAACTAGTGCAACCCTATTCAACACCCTTTTACTTCGTGATTTTAGGACTTGCTTTAATTCCTATCGTTATTGCCCAGCTTCTGGGTAAAAAACTCATGTGGTATCAAGTCCTATTGACCATCGCTTTTCTTTGGCTGACATTTTCAGGAACAGTGACAATTTGGGCATTAATCGGCTTCGGAGTCTTCCAGACTATCATTGTAAAATTCTATGAGTGGTATCGAGTAAAACAAAACAAGAATCAGAGTTTCGTTTTCTACCTCATCATTCTGCTCTCTATTTTGCCATTAGTGATTGTCAAAGTGCATCCTCTGTTCAATCCAGGACCTGGACCAGGTTCAATTCTTGGATTCTTAGGAATCTCTTACATCAGTTTTAAGACAGTAGCCATGATTATGGAAATACGAGACGGACTTATTAAAGCCGTTCCTCTTAAAGAATTTCTATATTTTCTCTATTTCTATCCAACGATTTCATCAGGACCAATTGACCGCTTCCGACGTTTTGTTAAAGAACTAAAAGCGCCAGTTGTCACTGAGAAATACCTTGATTTATTAAATAAAGGAGTCTTTAGAATTTTCCAAGGTTTCCTTTATAAATTCATCATCGGATACTTGATTGACCAATATTGGCTACATGGCATTGCAATCTCTGCAACGATACACCCAAGCTTCTTGAATGTTTCATCATCAATGTATGCTTACGGACTCTATCTATTCTTTGATTTTGCTGGCTACTCGCTCTTTGCCATTGGTGTCAGCAATTTAATGGGATATGACCTCCCACACAACTTTAACAAACCCTTCTTAGCAAAAAATATTCATGATTTTTGGCAAAGATGGCACATGACCTTGAGCTTTTGGTTCCGTGACTTTGTATTCATGAGATTAGTGAAAACATTCATGGTTAAAAAATGGTCGAAAAATATGGTAACCATCTCAAATATTGGTTACCTCGCAAATATGTTACTCATGGGATTCTGGCATGGTTTAACTTGGTATTACATCCTTTATGGTTTCTACCACGCTATGTTAATGATTGGGTATGACGCATGGAAACGTCTGAAGAAACGTAAAAACTGGAAAATTCCAGATAATAAATGGACAAGTGCTATAAGTATTTTCATTACATTTAATCTAGTATTTATCAGTTTCCTTATTTTCTCAGGAATACCAAATCACATCATTATGCACTGCATAGATCCACATTTCCCACTTCCTAACTTCTAAAAGTGGTTAGGCATATCATAAAAAAACATTAGGAGAAACAAAAATGAAAGAACAAATTTTTGATATTATCGAAACCGTATCAGGCACAGACGAATTCCGTGAAGACTTAGACATGGATTTATTTGAAGAAGGAATTCTTGATTCAATGAGAGCCATCATGCTCATTGTTGAATTAGAAGGCGCTTTTGATATCAGTCTTCCACCATCAGAAATGGACCGTGAAGATTGGAATACAGCAAATAAAATAGTAGCACGCGTTCAGGAAAAAAAGGATGAAAATTAAAATTTTTAGAGCCATTGGCCCATTAATTGCAGCTTTAGCCCTTGTTGGCTTACTGATATTTCTCCCAATAAATGTTGGAATGAAATACTCAAAAGACCAACTTGTTAAATTTGCTCAATCACCCCTAAATACTCCAAGCTTTACAGGCTATTCAATTAAAAAACAAGCCTATTCAGACCCCGAGTTTTTACCAGTTCTTGGTTCATCAGAAATGGAACATGTGGATTCTTTTCACCCAAGTGCCTATTTCAAAAAATACAATTCTGGTTTTACGCCATTCTTAGTAGGACAACCAGGAACGACTACTTTAACCCACTTTTTCTATATGAACTCTGTGGCAAATGAGTTAAAAAATCGTAAAATTGTTTTTGTCATTAGTCCACAATGGTTTTCAAAACAAGGAATTGTTGAAAGTGAATTGAAAAACTTTGTATCCAAAGGTGAGATTTACGGTTGGTTAAAAGAAGCAGACCCTAAAGCAAATACCACCACCCAACTTGCAAAACATTTATTAAGATTTAGATCGCTTAAATCTGAAGAGACGATTTATAATTCTCTAGAACGTCTAGCAGATAAAAAACCACTTACCACTCTACAAAAAATGACTGTGGCGACCAATCTTCAATTTTGGCGAAAAGAAGATTTACTCTTCTCAAGTGTTTCACAATTCACAGCACAACCTCTTGGACTTACACCAAAAATTAATAAGTTTGCTAAAGAATTACCCAATGATCCAACCTCTGAAAACTTAGAAAAATTGGCAGTTGACCAAGGAAAAGATAGTTCAAATAACAATCCTTTCCAAATCAATAACCAAGTTTGGGATAGGAAAATAAAATCTAAATACAAACATCTTGAAAATTTTAAAAAGCATGTTACCTATTTAGAAAGTCCAGAGTATCAGGATTTTCAACAGCTTTTAAATGTGTTTGCCAAAAATAATAATGATGTTTTATTTGTTATTCAACCAGTAAATGGCTCATGGTCATCTTACACTGGAGTGTCAAAAGCAACACTCGAAAACTTCAGCTCTAAAATTAAAACACAATTGCGCAGCCAAGGCTTTTATCAAATTGCTGACTTAACAGATATGTATAACACACCTTATGCCTCTGGTGATACTGTCCACTTTGGTACTAAAGGTTGGCTAGCTACAGACAAAGCGATTGAAAAATTCATGAAGACACCAAGTAAGGTCAACTATCATATTGATAATTCGTTATTTTTATCAAAAGATTGGGCAATGAATGGTGCAACAGAGTCTATCATAAATTAAATAATAAAAAAAGATTGACAAAAATAGAAAGAACAGTTATAATTATTTTGGTTATGCCATAAGCATAGCCGTCGGTAGGTGAGGCTACCGCAGGGATACGGGTTGCTGCCGCAGAGTCGTGGAGACACGATGAGAGGGCCAACAGTTCACGTCGAAAAACAAGGCGTGAAATAGTGCAACAACATCGCCCTGCGGAGCTAAAGCTTGAATGATAGCTTGTAACTGATTCGCTCTATAATAGTGATATCTTTTTTTGGAATTATTCCCTTGCCTACGTTCAAGTTTTGTAGGCAAGGTTTTTTGTATTTAAAAAAGGAGGTGAAAAACGGAAATGGAATCCCAGACCATTAATAGTCCCGAGCCTGATAGGCCGCAGATAATTAACGTGATAAGAGCAACTTTCCGTTTTTATCACCTTCTTTAAAGTGCCTAACGTTTGGGACTGTACACACAAAAATATTATAGAATATGAGGTACAGACCAATGAAAAAAATTAGAAAAACACTCGAAAACACAAAAAGAGCTACAACATTTGTAGATAACAATGAAATAAATGCAAGATTAGAATTTGCAAAAACTTCTACAAAAGAGGAGCTATTTCAAAAATTTAAAACATCAAATAAAGGATTAAGTGAAGAACAAGTAGAAATCTCTCGTGAACAATATGGAGATAATACGATTACGCGTGGTAAAAAAACTTCACTTATTAAACGGCTTTATCAAGCGTTCATCAATCCTTTTACCATTATATTGTTTGTCTTAGCATTAGTTTCAGCTTTTACGGATATTATCTTAGCAGCTCCTGGTGAGAAAAATCCACAAGGACTCATTATCATTACTACAATGGTTTTAATCTCAGGAATTCTGCGTTTCGTTCAAGAGACAAGAAGTGGAAATGCTGCTGAGAATCTTTTAAAAATGATTACGACGACGACAAATGTTCATCGCTTGGAATCAGGAAGTCAAGAGATTCCTATTGAAGAAGTTCTCGTAGGTGATATTATCCATCTATCAGCTGGAGACATGGTTCCAGCAGATCTTAGGATTATTCAAGCAAAAGACTTGTTTATCAGCCAAGCCTCTTTAACTGGTGAAAGCGAACCAGTAGAAAAACTAGATTTAGCTACTGATGAAAAAGATGATTCAATCACAGAATCAGTAAACCTAGCCTTCATGGGTTCAAATGTCATTTCTGGTAGTGCTTATGGAATTGTAATTGCTACTGGTGATGCGACCATTTTTGGTGAAATGGCAAAAAGTGTAACCGAAGACTCAACTCAAACAACTTTTGAAAAAGGCGTTAACTCAGTTTCATGGGTCCTTATTCGCTTTATGTTAGTTATGGTTCCATTTGTCTTGTTGGTCAATGGTTTCACTAAAGGTGATTGGATGGAAGCCGCACTATTTGCTTTAGCAGTTGCTGTTGGTTTAACACCAGAAATGTTACCAATGATTGTGACAACTTGCCTAGCAAAAGGTGCAGTCACAATGTCAAAAGAAAAAACAATCATCAAGAACCTAAACTCTATTCAAAATCTAGGTTCAATGAATATTCTCTGCACTGATAAAACTGGAACATTAACACAAGATAAAGTAGTATTAATGCGTCATTTAGATATTCATGGGCAAGAAAATATTCGAGTATTAAGACATGGATTTTTGAATAGTTACTACCAAACTGGTTTAAAGAATTTAATGGATTTGGCAATTATCGAAGGAGCTGAAGCCAAGCAAGATAAAAATCCTGAACTGGGTGGTCTAAGTAGTAAATATACAAAAGTTGATGAAATTCCTTTTGATTTTGAAAGACGTCGGATGAGTGTTGTAGTAAAAAGCAATACTAATGGAGCGACTTCAAAAACGCAAATGATTACTAAAGGTGCAGCTGAAGAAATGTTAGACATCTGTACTTTAGTCGAAGATAAGGGAAATGTTGTTCATTTAACTCCTGAACTCAGAGCATACATTCTGAAAAAAGTTGATGAACTTAACGAAGAAGGAATGCGCGTGATTTTAGTCGCTCAAAAAACAAATCCTTCACCAGTAGATACATTTTCGGTTCAAGATGAATCTGAAATGGTGTTAATGGGTTATCTTGCCTTTCTTGATCCACCCAAAGAATCTACAGCAAAAGCAATCAAAGCACTCAATAAATATGGAGTATCAGTTAAAATCTTGACTGGTGATAACGATAAAGTTACTCGTTCAGTTTGCAAACAAGTAGGACTTCCAGTTGATAAAACTATTTTAGGTTCTGATATCGACCAATTAGATGATAATGAACTAGCAAAGGTTGCCAAGGAAGCTTCTGTTTTTGCTAAGTTATCACCTCAACAAAAAGCCAGAATAGTAACAACACTTAGAAATTCAGGAAATAGTGTCGGCTATATGGGAGATGGTATTAATGACGCAGCAGCAATGAAATCATCTGACGTTGGAATTTCAGTAGATAGTGCTGTAGATATTGCCAAAGAGTCAGCTGATGTAATTTTGTTAGAAAAAGATTTAATGGTTCTTGAAAAAGGAATTATTGAAGGAAGAAAAACCTATGCTAACATGATTAAGTATATAAAAATGACAGCAAGTTCTAACTTTGGTAATATGTTCTCAGTTCTAATCGCTAGTGCATTTTTACCATTTATCCCAATGCTATCTATTCATATTCTCTTACTTAATTTAATCTATGATTTCTCTTGTACCGCTATTCCTTGGGATAATGTCGATGAAGAATATTTAGTTGTTCCAAGAAAATGGGATGCAAGTTCTGTAAGTAAATTCATGTTATGGATTGGACCAACAAGTTCCGTATTCGATATTACAACTTATCTTCTAATGTTCTTTGTGATTTGTCCAGCAACATTTGGACCATTTAGCTCTCTTGTTCCTGGAAGTGCAGCATATATTGGATTTATCGCGCTCTTCCATACTGGTTGGTTTGTTGAATCAATGTGGACTCAAACCTTGGTTATCCATATGATTCGTACTCCTAAAATTCCATTTCTACAAAGTCGTGCTTCGGCTCCACTAACAATCTTAACTTTCATGGGAATCATTGGACTCACAATCATTCCATTCACAAGCTTTGGACATTCAATTGGTTTAATGGCTTTACCAATTAACTTTTTCCCATGGCTAATTTTAACTGTAGTGATGTATATGATGCTTGTCACTATATTTAAAAAAATATTTGTTGCAAAATACGGTGAATTACTTTAAATAAAAAATAAAAGTGGTGATAATTTATCCCACTTTTATTTTACTTTGGTATAGTCTATGCTATAATTAAGTCAAGAAAAGTAAGGTAAAAAAAATGAAAACATCAAAAAATGAACAAGACTATCTAAAGGCTATATATAGCCTAAAAAGTGAAAATAATGGATCTGTTAGTATTAATGCCATTGCTCAAAAATTATCAGTATCATCACCAAGCGCCACTGAAATGATTAAACGATTAGCCAAAAAAGAACTTGTTATTCATAAACCTTATTACGGGGTATCACTTACAGAATTAGGAAAGCACGAAGCACGATTTATTTTAAAAAGTCATCGAGTTTGGGAAACTTTTCTTTTTGAAAAGGTTGGGTATACAATGGAGGAAGTCCACGATGAAGCTGAAAATTTAGAACATGCTTCATCACCAAGGTTGATTGAATCTCTGTATGTCCTGATGGGCTATCCAGCAGCTGACCCTCACGGCTCAGAAATTCCTACAGAATCATTTTGGCTGAAAAATGAAGTGGAACTGACTCTTGACGAGACACAAGTTGAGCAAACCTACCATGTTACTGCAATAGAAGAAGAAGGAAAAAACTTTTTCAAAAAATTAGAAATTTCTCTTCCACATCTTATTAAAGTAATCGATATATTAGAAGATAAATCAATAATTATTAAAGAAGATCGAGAAAGCTCAATTGTTATTCCACCATTTTTACAGGATAAAATTCACTTAATGCAAAGAAGATAATGAAATACAAAAAGTCCAAGAAATTTACTTGGACTTTTATTATTTTCTGATTGACCTATAGTTTTAAACTATAGGTCATCATACTAAAAATGTATTATTAAAGTTTTATTAAATTTGATAAGATAGACCTATTAAAAATTGGAGACTATGACTATGAAAAAATCAATTATTGCTTTCCCACGTATCGGTTCAAACCGTGAATTAAAATTTGCTCTTGAAAAATATTTTCGTAAAGAAATTACAGAAAAAGAATTACAAACAGTAGCCAAAAAAATTCGGTTGGAAAATTGGAAAAGTCAAAAAGAAGCTGGAATTGACTCACCAATTTCCAATGACTTTTCTTTCTATGACCAAACCTTAGACCTATCAATTGCTCTTGGTGCAATTCCAGAGTCTTATAAAAATTTAGAATTAAGTGAACTAGATACCTTATTTGCATTAGCGCGTGGTTTCCAAGATGAACAAAATGACGTAAAAGCAAGACCAATGAAAAAATGGTTTAATACAAACTATCATTATTTAGTTCCAGAAATTAACAAAGATACGACTATTAAAGCAAATTTTTCAAAATTATTAAATGAATATAAGGAAGCAAAATCAGCTGGCTTTGAAACCAGACCAACAATTATTGGCCCATATACATTTTTAGTTTTAGCAGATTACAAGTCAGGAGCCACGAAAGATACAGTATTATCTGATGTTATTGTAGCTTTTCAAACACTACTAAAAGAACTTAATCAACTAGGAGTAGAATGGTTACAGATTGAAGAACCAGCACTTGTTTTAGACCAAACTGAAGAAGAAAAAAATTTATTTGTGAGTATTTATGAAGGACTACTTAAGAATAAAAACAACCTTAAGATACTTCTTCAAACATATTTTGGAGATGTTCGTGATAGCTATAAAGAAATAATAAAGCTTGATTTTGATGGTATTGGTCTTGATTTTATAGAAGGAAGAGATTCTTTAGCTCTTATTCAAAAATACGGTTTTCCCAAAGAGAAAATACTTTTTGCAGGATTAGTAAATGGAAAAAATATTTGGCGTAATAATTATCAAAAGACACTTGAGCTACTAACCGCTTTAGATGAAGTAGCAGATATCGTAATTAATACAAGCTGCTCTTTACAACACGTTCCAGTAACAGTTAAAAACGAAACTAAATTATCAAAAGAAATCCTTAAACACTTTTCATTTGCCACAGAAAAATTAAATGAAATTGATGAAATTTCCGATATTTATTTTAATAAAAACACTTCTTTTTTGAAGAAGAATGTCGAACTTTTTGAAAATGAAAGAGTTCGTGAAAATTCTCTACTTAAGCAAAAACTTGATAAATTAACAGAAAAAGACTTTACTAGACAACCGTCACTAGTCGAAAGACGAGCAAGTCAATCTCAATCGCTTAATTTACCACTTTTACCAAGCACAACAATCGGTTCATTTCCTCAAACGGCAGAAGTGAGAAAAGTTCGGCTACAAAATAAGCGAGGAGAATTAAGTCAAGCAGATTATGACACATTCTTAGAAGAAAAAATAAAAGAATGTCTTAAACTCCAAGAAGATATTGGATTAGACGTTTTAGTCCATGGTGAATTTGAACGAAATGACATGGTAGAGTATTTTGGAGAAAAGTTAGAAGGTTATGTTTTTACTCAAAAAGCATGGGTTCAATCTTATGGGACACGTTGTGTCAAACCTCCAATCGTGTGGGCTGATGTCACTAGACCGGAAGCTATGACCGTCCGTTGGTCAGCCTATGCTCAATCTCAAACATCTAAACCAGTAAAAGGAATGCTGACAGGTCCTGTAACGATTCTAAATTGGTCTTTTCCGCGAGAAGATATTTCGTTAAAAGCAAGTACTTTACAATTGGCATTAGCTGTTCAAGAAGAAGTGCTTGACTTAGAAAAAGCTGGCATTAAGATTATTCAAATTGATGAGGCAGCTTTGAGAGAAAAGTTACCTCTGCGTAAAAGTGATTGGTATAAAGAATATCTAGATTGGGCAATTCCTGCATTTCGTTTAGTTCACTCTAAAGTAAAACCGGAAACGCAAATTCATACGCATATGTGTTATTCTGAATTTGAAGATATAATTCCATCCATTGACGCGATGGATGCTGATGTAATTTCTTTTGAAGCAAGTAGAAGTGAGCTATCAATTATCGATGCATTAAAAGCTCACCATTTTCAAACTTTGGTTGGTCCTGGAGTTTATGATATTCATTCTCCAAGAATACCTAGCGTAAAAGAAATACAAAATCAATTAAAAAAAATATTGGGAAAATTACCAATTGAACAAGTTTGGGTAAATCCTGATTGTGGTCTTAAAACACGTGGTAATGCCGAAACGATTCCTAGTTTAAGACACTTAGTTGAGGCAACTAAGAAGTTAAGAAAGGAAAAGGTTGAATATGACAAGTAATTCCAAAATTCTTTCTTTTGAAGTTTTTCCACCTACAACTCAAATTGGAAGTACCAACTTGGTAAAGACCTTGGATAGCCTAAGAACTCTCTCGCCAGATTTTATCAGTGTAACTTGTAGTAACAATAATTATGATAATATTGGAGATACAACTATAAAGTTTGCTGATTATGTAAACAATACACTAGATATTCCAGCGGTTGCTCATTTACCTGCCGCTTATTTAGATAAAGCTCAAGTGATCGAAATTTTGGAACGGTTAAAAGATAAACATATCAAAAAAATTCTTGCATTAAGAGGTGATATCAGCGACGAACCGATGAAAGATGATTTTAGATTTGCAAGTGATTTGGTTAAGTTTATCAAAGATTATGATGATAGTTTTGAAGTTTTAGGTGCTTGCTACCCCGATATTCATCCCGAATCAGTAAATCGAGTGAGTGATTTTCATTATTTGAAAGAAAAAGTAGATGCTGGTTGTGACAGATTAATCACACAACTATTTTTTGATAATGATAGTTTCTATGATTTTCAAGAACGATGCGCAATTGCTGAGATAAATACTCCAATATTCGCTGGAATAATGCCAGTAATCAATCGAAATCAAATTCTTCGTCTATTAAAAAATTGTAATACGCCATTACCAGAAAAATTCATTAGAATACTCGAAAAATATGAACATAACCCTATCGCTTTAAGGGATGCTGGAATTGCTTACGCCATCGATCAAATCGTTGATTTAGTAACAGAGGATGTTGCTGGAATTCACCTCTATACGATGAATAATGCAAATACAGCACACTCCATCCATGCTTCAATATCCTCTTTATTTACCGTATGATACATAATAAAATTTATGTAAAAAGAAATTTTGAAATAAAATTAAGAAAAAATAGATAAATAATTGACAAATCAAAAAATTTTAATTATACTAACTAATAATATTAAATATCGAGGTTCCAAAGTGATTAACAACTTTAAAAAATTTTATTTTTTCTTTATGAATGATCCACATTAGTTTTTGGCTAATAAAATGTGGGTCCTCTTTGATGTTCGTTAATCATCTAGGGGATAAAGAAGACGTCCCCTGGGACGTCTTTTTTTATTATAAAGGAGGCACATAAAAAGTAAAATAGAAAAATTTATTGCAAGTAAAATATTATTAAGTATTTTTATTAAAAAACGATAGAAAAAAGGTAAAAGATGACTTTTAAAGAACTCAGTAACAAAATTAACATTAAAGATGTAAAAGAGCTAAATCATTTAAATGATGTGCAGCGAGAAAAGAAAGAAAAACGTGATAAGGAACTTGAAGCGATAATTAAGGGTGAAGATGATAGAATTCTCTTAGTCATTGGCTCCTGCTCATCAGATAATGAAGCTGCAGTTTTAGAATATGCTCACAGATTGTCAAAACTTCAAAAAGAAGTAGAAGATAAAATTTTTATTGTGATGCGTATTTACACTGCAAAACCACGGACAAACGGAGATGGCTATAAAGGTCTCATTCATGAACCTGATGCAGATGGACACACAGACCTTATCAATGGGATAAAAATGGTTCGCGACCTTCACTATAAAGTAATTACTGAGACTGGTCTGACTACAGCAGATGAGATGCTATACCCAGAAAATCTACCATTAGTTGATGACTTAGTAAGTTACTATGCGGTTGGCGCTCGCTCAGTTGAAAATCAACAACATCGCTTTGTTGCCTCAGGAATAGATGCCCCAACAGGGATGAAAAACCCGACATCAGGGAATTTAAAAGTTATGTTTAATGGAATGTATGCGGCCCAACAATCTCAAGATTTTCTATTTGGAAATGCTGAAGTAGAAACATCAGGAAATCCATTAGCTCATGCCATCCTTCGTGGGGGACAAGATGAAAATGGTAAAAACCATCCAAATTACTATACAGATAATCTTCTTGAAAGTATCGAAATATACGAAAAAATGGGCTTAAAAAATCCATTTATTGTTATTGATACTAATCATGATAACTCTGGGAAGAAGTATATGGAACAAATAAGAATTGTTCGTCAAACATTAGTCAATCGTAATTGGGATGAACAAATTCATAAATATGTCAGAGGATTTATGATTGAATCATATCTTGAAGACGGTCGTCAAGACAAACCAGAAGTATTTGGAAAATCAATCACTGACCCATGTTTGGGTTGGGATAAAACAGAAGAACTTATTAATGAAATTTATAATTCGTGATTGTAAAATGAAAAGAGGAGGAAGGAAGATTAATAGGAAGCTTTCATTATCACACCATCTTTTAGTATAAATAATATAAAAGAGTAGTTTTGCTACTTTTTTAATTTATCTTTTTATATAAGTTTTAGTTTATTAAAAAATAAATCTTTCATTTGTGTATTTTTTTAAAATAAGATGTATAATGTATTTATCATCTACAGATGTAAACTTTACGAAAAATAGGAGAACTAAGATGACTTATAAAACTAGTACTGAAAACAAAGCGTTAGAAATTGTAAATGTTAAATCACTTGAAGGTAAAGTGAAACAAAGTATGGAGGCTGCGGGAAATAAAGGTGCCTTTGGGTATATCCGTGGTGGCTCTGAAGATGAGTGGACACTGAATGAAAATACATCAGCATTTAACAAAAAACAAATTATGCCTCGAGTATTAAGAGGAGTTGATTCTGCAGATTTAAGTACCTCACTCTTTGGTATAAAATTAAAAACACCAATTATCCAAGCACCAGTTGCCGCACAAGGCCTTGCTCATGCAGAAGGAGAAGTTGCAACAGCAAAAGCGATGGCTGAAGTTGGCTCAATCTTTTCAATTAGTACTTATGGAAGTACATCAGTGGAAGATGCTGCAAAAACTGCACCTGGTGCTCCACAATTTTTCCAACTGTATATGAGTAAAGATGATAAATTTAATGAATTTCTTTTAAAAAAAGCTGTAGATGCCGGGGTTAAAGCAATTATTTTAACCGCTGATTCAACACTAGGTGGCTATCGAGAAGAAGATATTGTCAATCATTTCCAATTTCCTTTACCAATGCCAAATTTAGCAGCTTTTTCGGAAAGTGATGGAACCGGAAAAGGAATCAGCGAAATTTATGCAGCAGCAAAACAAGGACTTGTTTTAGAAGATATTCAAAAAATTAAAAAAATAACTAATCTTCCTGTAATTGTTAAGGGGGTTCAATCTCCTATTGATGCAGATGACGCCATTAACGCCGGGGCAGACGGTATCTGGGTTTCAAATCATGGGGGACGACAATTAGATGGAGGACCTGCTTCAATTGATGTCTTGCCCCTCATCGCTAAAAGTGTTAATCATCGAGTTCCTGTTATTTTTGATAGTGGAGTTAGACGTGGGGAACATGTCTTCAAAGCTTTAGCACAAGGAGCAGATGTTGTTGCGGTAGGTCGTCCAGTTCTTTATGGTTTGAATTTAGGGGGAGCCAAAGGTGTTCAATCTGTTTTTGAACACTTAAACAAAGAACTAAGTATCACTATGCAACTTGCTGGAACAAAAAATATTGAAGAAATCAAACATACCTCATTGATTGACTAATAGTTCAAATAAAAAAGTACCTTATAGAGGTACTTTTTTTATCCTATTTGATAAAATAGTTAGTTTTGAAAGTTTATTTGATCAATTTTTGAAACAATTTCCTTATCTACCCAAACCGAAACACTTCCATCATTGACGTAAAATTCAGCTCCACCATTTTGATCCAGCGTAATAGGTATTTCATGTCTTCCAAATAAATCTATATAAACTTTACCTGCATACGCCTTATCAATTATCATATATTTTGAGCCACCATTTTTATTAGTTAAAATACATGATAATCCATATTCCTTATTATCTATTTTTAAAATATTTGTCCATCCAATAATATCAGGATGATCAAAATAATCATTTTCCCTTAAAAACTCAGAGTCCTTACGCAATGCTATCATAGTTCTCAAGTTATCACCTACAGGATTAACATTACGTGAGGGTATTCCATATAAATCTCCCCAAAAGACAGTAGGAGTTCCTTTTTTGCGAAGTAAAATTAAGCTATAAGCGTGCTCTTTAAACCAAGCTGGAATCCAAGATTGAAGAGCCTGTCCTTCTTGAGTATCATGGTTATCAACAAAAGTGACCGAGAGTTCTGGTTGGCTGGCAGTGAGTGTGTGATCAAAAAGAGTACGCATATCAAATTCTCCATTGGTTGAAGAGGCTTCTTTCATATTAAAATGTAGTGGTACATCAAATAATTGTATTTTATCACCAGATTGTTCAAGATAATACTCTAATTTGCCAAGATCATCAGACCAGTACTCTCCAACAATAAAAAGTTTTTTATCTAATTGCTTTGCTCTCTGTTCAAGCCATTTATCAAAATATTTGAAATCAATATGTTTAATTGCATCTAATCGAAAACCATCAATTTTTGTCATTTCTGAAAACCAATGTCCCCATTTTTCAAGTTGTTCTACTGTTTCGGAAACACTAAAATCAAGATCAGCCCCCATTAAATAATCAAAATTATTATTCTCTGAATCTACATTTTCATCCCATTCATGTCCTTCAAATTCAAGAATTTCTTCTTGATTTTTCCTTTCGTCATAATCAATTCCCGTAAAGTTGTGCCAGGTCCATATATAATTGTCGTATTTTCCTTGTCTTCCTGGAAATGTAAATTTGGTCCAAACTTCAACAGTTTTATTATTTTCGATGTTATGAAGATGATTATCTTCTGCTTTAATATCAGCTTCAATAGTTTCTGTTTCATCAGCACCCATCATGTGATTAAAAACGATATCCGCATACACTTTAATATTGTTGTGGTGTAGTGTATTAATTAAATCAAGATATTCATCTTTAGTCCCATATTTTGTAGGAATTGTCCCTTTTTGATCAAATTCCCCTAAGTCGAATAAATCATAGGTCCCATAACCAACATCTTCAACTCCAGAAGCTGCCTTGGAAGCTGGAGGTAACCACAATCCTGAAAATCCTAACTTTCCTAAGTCAGGAATATTCTCTTTTATATTATTCCAGTGCTGAGAATCTGAGGGTAAATACCATTCAAAAGCTTGAAGGATTGTTTTCATAAAATCATTTCTCCTTTTTCAAATTGATACAATTCTTTTCTAAAAACTAGCGCTATTAATAATTAGTATACACAAAAAGGAATCTGAAAGACAGCAGAATGTTTTAGAATTAATTAGAATATTCAAAAATATAATACTATCATCATTGGTGAATGTATTTTTTGTAAGACGATATTTTTGAATATTCTGAAATTTAATCATACAATGAATTTATACTGAATTGAAAGGAGTTAGAACATGAAAGAAATTTCTTACAGCAAAATACTCTTAGTAGCTAAAAATGCACATCTTTATTTTTTCGATTCCTTAAATAATATTGATGTAATTTCAGGACGCCGATTAGTCCATTTTATAAAAAGTGATGTGGGAAAGCACCGGCTTGCCCGTTATCACCTTATTATATTTTTAGATTCTGGTTTTAAAGCTAACTATCCTAATATTATAAAGGATTTTACCGAGGCAAAGATGATTCTATTTTTTTGGAATCATTTGACTCAAAAATATATTGATTTGCTACACACCTCTAGAGAAATAGGAGTAATTGATTCCTACTATAGTTTTGACCCTATTGAAGCAAAAAAATATGGGCTCTATCATAATTCTACTTTTTATACTCCTTGTATAAATTTACCTCTTCAAATACCAGATTATGATTTGTTTTTTGGAGGAAATGATAAAGGAAGAACTCAACTTGCACATGTTATTTTAGATAAATGTGCCAGTTTAGATATTTCAATATTACTTTATATCATTAATGGAGAAAAAGGTTTTAAAAATAAAGGATATTTACCCTATCCAAAATTTTTAGAGTTCCTAATTAACAGTAATGGTATTCTTGAAATTATGCAAGAAAACCAGACAGGTTTGACCTTGAGAACAATGGAGGCTATTTTCTTTAAGAAAAAATTAGTTACAACAAACAAAGCCATCAAGCATTGCCTATTTTATCATCCAGATAATATTTTTATTTTGGGAGAGGACTCAATAGAGAACTTATCTAAATTTTTGGAAAAAGACTATCATCCGCTAGAACATGATAAAATTAATTTTTTTGAAAGTCAAAATTGGTTAGATAGATTTTTATTTCCTGAAAAAGAATTACTAAATATTGAATATCGAGATAGTTTACTGGATGGTTAAAATGTTTAGCAAAATTACTAATGACCAAATCAAAATAAATAAATAAAAAGACATCAAAATAGATGTCTTTTTATCATTATATTAATAATCTAAATAACTTTTATATACTATGAAAATGACAAATCGTCTTGTATATTTCATAATTTTTAATACTAGTCTTGGAAACCCAATCTTGAACATGTTATACTGTAAGAGTATAAAAATTAGGAAATGGTGTTATATGTCAGCTATTAGTTTTATTGCTGTGATGATGATTGGTGTTATCGGGGCAAATATAATCAAAGAGTTTTTTCCACAAATTTCAGAAACTTTTATCTTGATTGGTGTGGGCCTTATTTTGAGTTTCCTACCAGAATTTCAAAATTTTGAATTGGAGCCAGAGTTTTTTATGATGTTAATCATTGCTCCATTAATGTTTTATGAGGGAAGTAAAACTTCATTAAAAAAAGTACGTAAAAATTTTAGAGGAATATTTTTTCTATCAATTACTTTAGCAGTGGTAACTGTACTTTTGGTAGCAGTGCTTACGAATAATATAATGGGTAGTTGGATTTTTCCTTTAGCTATCTGTTTTGCAGCAATTGTAACGCCAACAGATGCAGTTGCTGTAAAGTCAATAATTTCCGGAAAGAAAATGCCCGAAGGGGTTAATGAAGCAGTTGAATTTGAATCTTTATTTAATGATGCAACAGGGTTAGTTTTACTGAGCTTAGGATTATCTGTTTTAGAGAGTGGGCATTTCAGTATTTGGGAAGGACTTGGTCGCTTTATATTTGTCTCAATTGGTGGAATTATAATTGGTTTAGTTATCGGTGCTCTACTGGTACGAATTAGGACGGCAATCAATCTCAGAGCAACTCGGCCAGAAGCTACCATAATTCCTATTTCAATTCTGACCCCCTTCTTTATTTATTTGTTAGCAGAACATTTTGGAACTTCTGGTGTCCTAGCTGTTGTTGCTGCTGGGTTGATTCATAACTTTGAAGGAGATATGCTCAAACTGACTTCAACAAATGTTCAATTAACGAATAATACAATCTGGGAGATTTTAAGTGATATTCTGAATAACTTTGTTTTTATTCTCTTGGGTGTAAGTCTATTTGGAATTTGGGACATTTTTAAGTCACTTGGTTGGAAAGAATCAATTGTACTATTTTTGATAAGCGTTTTAGTTTATTTGCTTATGCTATTTATAAGAAAATTTTGGACTAATAGAAAAAGAAATAAATCAATCGAACACTTTTTCTCTGATGTTAAAGAAGAGCGTAACAGTGATTCAACAATTTTTGCTTTGTCAGGAGCCCATGGAACAATGACATTAGCAATGGCTTTCTCTTTACCTTTAAATACTAGTATTTTGAGCAACGAGAACAGGGAAATTATTATTACAATGGCCGCTATTGTTATTCTTTTAAGTCTTATTGTACCAACACTGATTCTGCCAAAATTATTACCGGCACTTGGAGATGAAAGTTCTGATAATATCAATCAGGTTCGTAACGATATGGTTGATTATGCGATTCTTCATATGGTAGAAGAAATCGAGGATAGTAAAGTTCGTAGTAGTCTTACCAAACAACTACAATCACAAAAGGGATTACAAATTCCTGACCATACCAAGAGTAGTAAATTAATGGACGAGATAATAAGTTGGCAGGAAACATTACTTGATACAACAACTATAAAAGCACAATTTTCATCTAAAGTTATTGACTATTTTAGAATTTATCTAGAAAACAGTAGTAAACATTCAACTGGTAAGAAAATAAGACGATTATTCTCCAAAAGACGACGTGGCAGAAGAGTAGATTCAGTAGAAATGCAAGAATTTGCGACAATAAGAACTGATATAAGCCGACTAGAAAGCAGTTTATATCAACAAACAATCGAAAAATTAAGTTCTCTTGAAAAAGAGCGATTAGAAAATAAGATAACTGACTTTAGTGATATTGAAGAAGTAAAACATATTTTGGAAAATAGACATTACCGTATTCGTAACGAAATTCAAGAAGATACAATTATTCCAAACGAATTACTCATAGAGGCTTTTCAACTTGAATATCAATTTGTATTGAACCAGGTAAAAACTGATGTAATTTCTAAAGAAACAAGTAATAAACTTTTTAAAGAGATAAATAATGCTCAAGTTTTACAATTACAGAAACAATAAAAAGCCTATTGAGGCTTTTTTCTAAAGTAACTAAATATATTACCAATAAAGTTGATTCGCATGGTTCATAGCAACGATAAACGATTATGTTCCATCAAACAGTCGTAGGATCATTACCCTCTTTATTAGAACTCAGTTGATTACTGGTAATTATCAATTCTATTTGCTAGAATATGCTTGTGTTGGACAAGAGCTTATGATGTTGGAGTGTCTTTATTATTTCATTGATAATAATAAAATCAGTCTATAACAAGTAATGGGTGCCTAATGAATTTACAAAAATTTAAAAGATTGTTGCTAGAGAAATTGATACATGGAGGTGATGATAGATGAAATTAATACTATCATCAATTTTGTTAGGATTCGGTGGATTTGATCCAGTGGGAGCAGTGCTTATAATGGCTGCACTAGCAAATGGAACAAAGAAAAAACAAGTATATTTATTTTCTTTAATGGCTCTACTTTCCACGGTTATTTTCGGATTAATATTTTCATACGGTACAAGTATAAGCTTGAATTATTTTATAGATATAATGAATCATATTCCAAATATGGCTTATGTATTTACCGGTTTTTTGATATCCATTGTATGTGTAGCTTGGTTTATAAGATCTACCTTACTGAAAGAAAATAAAGAAAGAGTAGATGATCAGAAAGAATCGAAATTTATGAAATTTGCAAAGAGAAGTATGCCACTTGCAGGTTTTATTTTTGGGTTTTGGGCTATGTCAGATCCGACTTTTTGGGCGGAGGTGGCACTAAGTGCAAAAGAGGGGAATATACTATCAACAATATTATGTTTAACAATTTGGATGTTGTTAGGACAGATTCCTTTATATACTTTAGTATTATCATTAATATTTAATGTCTATGAAAAATTGATTAAAATAGCAAGTAGTTATTTAGATAAAAATAACCGAAGAAAAAAATTAAGTAATGTCACTAGAATAATAATATCATTATTTATATTAGGTATTGGTATTTATTTTTTTATTGATTCATTGGTATATTTACTAAAAGGGATTTGGTTATATTAGTTTATATATTATCGTGAATTAATATAAAACATGTTTAGTGTTTGATAAACAGATTATAATCTAAGTTTATCTAATCACTTTTATAGTTTAGTCGCAAAATATACAAGTTTAAAAGAAGAATAAGGCTTTTGGTCATATTCTTTTTAGTGTCCAATTTACTATGTTCATACTGAGCAATTTTTAATAACAAAATATAGTGAAATGATAAAATAGAATGAGAATATGAAAACTCCTACAAAAAATATTAATTTAGAAAAAGAGGAACAGCTGTGAATATTGAAGTTTTACTTGAAAAGAAAGAACAAATACAGGTTAAGATTTTACGTCAGTTGTTCCTCAAACATGATAAGCTAACTGCGCAGGAACTGTGTGATTGGGTAAACCTCTCTCGACCTTCGGTTCAGAGTTATTTGGAGGATATATCTTATATAGGACGGATGATTGGGGAACCCATGGAAGTTATTCGTCAGAACAATAAACTCGTTCTAAACATGTCGGAATCACAAACCTTAGATGAAGTCATCAGTTTTTTAATCCAAGATAGTATCAAATATCGCCTGATTCTCTTATTTTTAGAACAAAAAAATTACATGATTTTTGAATTAGCAGAACTCTTGCTACTCAGTGAATCTACTTTGTTTCGCAAAATCAAAGAACTCAATAATCTTTTATTGGAATTTGATATTCAAATCAAAAATAATAAATTGATCGGAGAAGAAAGTCAAATTCGCTATTTTTACTATCTGCTATTTGATTCGCTTCACCCTAAATTTCGACCAGATTTGCTGCAAGTCACTAAGTTTCAGGTTGAATTTGTACAGCAACTTGAAGAAACATTAAAAGTAAATTTTTCCGAAAGTAGCAAAGATAAACTTTATCGGTGGTTGGCAATCACAGAAAGAAGGCGGAAACTTACAGATATCCAAATTACTAAATCTTTGGAAATGAAGAAAATATACCAAGATGATCATCTCTATCAACTATTGGATTCTCTTTTTTATCAACATATTTATGATAATCAGAGTAAGGATAACTGTGAGACAATTTTTTTCTACAGTTTTCTCCAATCTTTTTTCATTCTAGATAAAGAAAGTTATTACCGTTTTGATATTTACCGCAGTAAAAAAATTCCAACTGTCCTCTTGAATATTTCATTAAGAGAGCGAATGTTAAACCACTATCGTCCTCATCGTTTAGGTTTCGAAGAGGAGAAAGCCATCAGTTATCAGTTAGCTCAAGTAAACAATAAATTCACCTTTTTCCAAGGTAGCCTCTTTACCAAAATTCAAGAAGATTTGATGCTGCATAAACAAAACTGGGTTGATAAGAGTTTTCAAGATTTACTGGATAACCTCAAAGATATTGCTTTAAGTTATATTCCCAAAGAGCAAGATTTACCAGAACTCATCTTTGGTTATCGCAATGCCCTAATGCTGCTGGAGCTCTTATCTGCTCAACAATTGACGGTGGCTTATGATTTGTCTGATACACCTGCCTATCAAATCCCGATGGAACACTATCTGAAAAATCACCTCAGATCTGTTGAAAAGATAAAATTAGAGCATTATCAAGAAAGCCAGAGTTATGATCTACTTATCTCAAGTAAAAGAAATGACAGTCGAAAGTTTGTCTATATACTTTCCGAGTTTTCCAGTGATTATGATTTTGAAGAGTTATTGTCGCGTATTGAAAACTTAAAAAAAGAAAAATTTCAAAAAAAAGCAATTTTGAATTAAGAATAAAACACGAAAGAGGGGTGCTCTCCTCTTTTTTTATGTTTTCACGTGAATATTATTTTACATTTATGAAGATATTACTGCGGTCCCATTATTTAGCATTTTCTCACTGAATTTATTACAGAATAGATGAAGAATTAAGAATAGCAACTCAAATAAGGTTAAAATTAAATTGGGGTAGAGACTCCCTCTCGAATCTGTTGTTTATTTTCGACTGCCAATTTTTTTTTGAATTTGATAAAAAATGAAAGTTTCTATTCGTTTTAAAATGCTATAATATAAATTATAGAAAGCGTTTACAAAGGAGAAACAACATGACAGAAACTTCTTACATTATGGCAATTGACCAAGGTACAACAAGCTCAAGAGCTATTATATTTGATAAACAGGGTAAACACATCGGAAGTTCCCAAAAAGAATTTACACAGTACTTTCCTAAAGAAGGTTGGGTGGAACATGATGCCAACGAAATTTGGAACTCTGTTCAATCTGTTATCGCAGGAGCATTTATCGAATCTGGTATTAAGCCTGTGCAGGTTGCTGCTATTGGTATTACTAACCAACGTGAAACAACCATTATCTGGGATAAAAAAACAGGTATACCAATCTACCATGCCATCGTTTGGCAATCACGTCAATCTGCCGATATTGCAAACGGTCTTAAAGATGGAGGACATGATGAACTATTCCACAAAAAGACAGGACTTATTGTCGACTCATACTTTTCAGCTACAAAAATTCGTTGGATTCTTGACCATGTTGAAGGAGCACAAGAGCGGGCTGAACGAGGTGAGCTGCTCTTTGGAACAATTGATACATGGCTTTTATGGAAGTTGACAGATGGCGATGTACATTATACAGATTACTCTAATGCCAGCCGTACTATGCTCTACAACATTCATGAGTTAAAATGGGACGAAGAAATCCTGAAAATTCTGAATATCCCAGCTTCAATGCTTCCAGAGGTTAAATCAAACTCAGAAGTTTATGGTGTGACTAAAGGCTTCCATTTCTTTGGATCTGAAGTACCAATCTCAGGTATGGCTGGTGACCAGCAAGCCGCATTATTTGGTCAAATGGCCTTTGAACCAGGGATGATTAAAAATACTTATGGTACAGGTTCATTTATCGTTATGAATACAGGTGAGAAACCACATATTTCCAAAAATAACATGCTCACAACAATTGGCTATGGTATTAATGGAAAAGTTTATTATGCCTTAGAAGGAAGTATCTTTGTTGCAGGTTCATCAATCCAATGGTTACGTGATGGTTTAAAGATGTTGGAACGTGCCAGTGATTCTGAAGAAGTTGCACTCCAGTCTATGAATCAAGATGAAGTTTATGTGGTTCCAGCTTTTGTCGGCCTTGGAGCACCATATTGGGACCAAGAAGCGCGTGGTGCAATGTTTGGATTGACACGTGGAACGACAAAAGAAGATATTGTAAAAGCGACCTTACAAGGCATAGCTTATCAAGTCCGTGATGTAGTCAGCACTATGAAAGAAGATACAGGAATCGATATGTCTGTACTCAAAGTAGATGGTGGCGCAGCAAATAATGAATACCTGATGCAGTTCCAAGCTGATATCTTGAATATCCCTATTCAACGTGCGGGAGATCTGGAAACGACAGCGCTCGGTGCAGCCTTCCTTGCAGGTCTTGCAGTTGGTTTTTGGAAAGATCTAGAAGAACTCAAAGAATCTTATGAGCCTGGCAAAATTTTCCAAACGCAGATGCAAGAAGAATGTAGAGAAGAACTCTATGCCGGTTGGAAAAAAGCTGTGAATGCAACACGTGCTTTCAAATAATAATCAATCAGACAGTAACATAAAGGAGAATAGAAATGGCTTTTTCTAAAAAAACAAGACAAGAAGCAATCACAAAAGTTCAGAATGAAGAAATGGATTTACTCATTATCGGAGGTGGTATTACTGGTGCTGGATTGACTTTACAAGCGGCAGCCACTGGTATGAAAGTTGCTGTGCTTGAAATGCAGGACTTTTCAGAAGGAACATCGTCACGCTCAACGAAACTCGTGCATGGGGGTATCCGTTATCTAAAAAACTTTGATGTCGAAGTCGTTTCCGACACTGTTTCAGAACGTGCTGTTGTTCAAAGTATTGCGCCACATATTCCTAAGCCAGACCCGATGTTACTTCCTATTTACAATGATGAAGGCAAAACGACTTTTGATATGTTTTCTGTGAAAATCGCCATGGATTTGTATGATCGGTTGGCAGGTATTGATGAAGGTTCTCCATATGCCAACTATACCATCTCACCAGAAGAAGTGCTACGCCGTGAGCCACTGATCAAAAAAAAGGGTTTGCAAGGTGCAGGGGTTTATCTTGACTACCGTAACAATGATTCACGTTTGGTGATTGACAATATTAAAAAAGCTGTTGAAGACGGCGCAAAAGCCATCAGCAAGATGAAAGTGATTGATTTTATCTATACTGATGGACAAATCTCTGGTGTTCGGGCGCGTGACTTATTGACAGATGAAGTCATTGAAGTAAAATCTAAACTTGTGATTAACACAAGTGGTCCTTGGGTAGATAAGATACGTTACTTGAACTTCACTCGTCCGATTGTGCCAAAAATGCGTCCGACAAAAGGAGTCCATCTCGTTGTTGATGCTGCCAAATTACCTGTGCCTCAACCAACATATTTTGATACAGGAAAACATGATAAACGTATGGTTTTTGCTATTCCACGTGAAAATAAAACATATTTTGGTACGACAGATACGGATTATCATGGGGACTTTACCGATCCAAAGGTTACTCAAGAAGATGTGGACTACCTTTTAGATGTCATCAATTTCCGTTATCCTGGAGCAAATATCACGATTAATGACATTGAAGCGTCATGGGCTGGATTGCGTCCATTGCTAGGTGGGAATTCGGGTTCAGACTATAACGGAGGTGATAACGGTGCAGTTTCTGAAACTAGCTTTAACGCTGTCGTAGAGGCCGTGCTTCGCTATAAAAATAAAACAGCAACTAAAGCCGAAGTAGAGCATTTATTGAATAATATGGAATCAAGTCTTTCAGAAAAAGGGGACGCGCCATCTTCAGTTTCTCGTGGGAGTTCACTTGAACGTGAGAGTGATGGTTTGATTACTTTAGCTGGTGGGAAAATCACTGACTACCGTAAAATGGCAGCAGGTGCTATGGAGCTTATCTGCCAGCTGCTTGTTGAGGACTTTGATTTGAAATATGAACCAATCGACTCTAAAAAATACCAGATCTCTGGTGGTGAATTTGATCCAACTAAGGTTGAAGAAGTCGTTGCTGAAAACATGAAAATCGGTGTTGCTGCAGGTCTTACAGAAGAGGAGTCGAAATACATAGCAGACTTTTATGGCATGAACGCACTCCAAGTATTTGCCTATGCTTCTGAAATGAGACCTTATGAAGGATTATCTTTAGCAGAATCAGCCCGTCTGCGCTATGCGCTTGAGGATGAAATGATCTTGACACCGGTAGACTACTTGCTTCGTCGTACTAACCATATTTTATTTATGCGTGAAAGTGTAGATACAATCAAAGTTCATGTTGTCAATGTCATTGCGGACTTTCTCGGTTGGTCTGTAGAAGAAAAAGCAGAACAAGAAAAAGCTTTGGAAAAAGCGCTTCGTGAATCTGACTTATCAGACTTGAAGAAATAAAAATAGTTCGAAGATAATTGAAACAAATAAAAAAATAGAAATAAGGGGTCAATATGCACTCAGAAATGGTACAGCTACTTGGTGAATTTTTAGGAACATTTATCTTAATACTTCTTGGTAACGGAGTCGTTTCAGGCGTTGTCCTGAACAAAACGAAAGCAACAGGAGCGGGTTGGGTTGCTATCACTCTCGGTTGGGGATTTGCAGTAATGATGGGGGTTTATATTTCTGGATTTATGTCGCCAGCCCATTTGAATCCAGCAGTAACAATTGCAATGGCAATGATTGGGAGCTTTAGCTGGAGTTTGGTTCTTCCTTATATTATTGCACAAATGCTTGGTGCAATGGTCGCCAGCATTATCCTCTACCTAATGTTTTACCCTCACTATGCTGAAACAAAAAATCCAGCAGATATCTTGGGCACGTTTTCTACAGGTCCGGCTCTTCGTCAGACAGGCCCAAATTTGATTAGTGAAATTGTTGGTACTGCAGTATTGACGACAGGAATTCTTGCCTTCGGTCAATACGCTATTACGCAAACTTCGGGTGTCTCACCCCTTTTAGTAGGTGCCATTATCACAGCCATTGGTTTATCACTTGGTGCAACGACAGGTTACTCTCTAAATCCCGCACGTGACTTAGGACCTCGCATCATGCATGCCATCTTACCTATCAAAGGTAAAGGAGATTCAGACTGGTCTTACGCATGGATACCTGTTTTAGGTCCAATCATTGGCGGTAGCTTAGGTGCCCTTCTCTTTAATATAGTTATTCAATTTGCAAGTAAATAAACTGAAATAATATACAAAAAAAGAGTTAGACAGAGTTCTAACTCTTTCTATTAAAAATAAATGAGCCATAAGAAAAAATTTTCTATAATCAAAGTCACATAATCAATTGGGAAAAAATTTTATTCAAATATAATTCTTGATGATGATGGAAAGTCTGTCCAGCATGTTTAAGAGTTTCCTACTTGTACTTGATTTCTATTGTTAGATTATACAATTTGGTATTGGTAGTTATCTAAGTCCGTTCCATAGAGATGTTTGATGTTGACATTATAAATGTTCTGTAAGGGGGGATATATTATTTAGTTATGCATGTCATATATATTTTTATTTCGAATATGGGAATATTGGTGGATTCCTTTAAATAATTCATTATAGAAACTAAAAAAACCACTTGAAAATTTTAGTGGTTTTTTTGAAGTAATTCTTCATATATTCAATTGAAATTAATTATTCAAGAGCAGAGTAATATAATTATACAAATTCTTCATACTCATTAGGATCTTGATTATCTACCCTGCCATCTTCTCGTTTTAAGGCTGTGATTTTATTAATCTCTTCAGTAGAAAGTGAAAAATCAAAAATATCTATATTTTTTCTTTGGTGTTCTGGAGAAGATGCTTTAACAATAGGTATAATACCTCTTTCAATTTGCCATCTTAGAATGATTTGACCAGTATCCTTATCATATTTTTGAGCTATGTTTTGAATCAGGCTTTCCTCAAGCTCTTTACTACCTCGGCCTAAAGGGCTCCATGCCTCAGTTAATATGCCATACTTTTTATTAATTTTCAATAGCTTTTCTTGAGGCCAGTAAGGGTGAATTTCATTTTGATTAATTGCTGGTATAACACCAGTTTCTTGAATTATTTTGTCGAGATGGTCTTCCTCAAAATTAGATACCCCAATTGATCTTACAAGACCCCGTTTTTTTGCTGCAATTAGTGCTTTCCAAGCTTCAACATAATTATCTTGCTTTGGTAGTGGCCAGTGGATCAAGTAAAGATCAAAATAGCTCAATCCCGTTCGTAATAAAGACTCTTCAATCATCTTCAAAGCATCTTCAAAATGATGATATTTACCAGGTAGCTTAGTTGTCACAAAAAAATTTGATCGAGGGATGCCAGAACGACGAATTGCTTCTCCAACTGCTCCTTCACTATCATAATTAGTTGAGGTATCAAGTAAACGATAACCACTTTGTATAGCCGTTAAAATTTGCTCCACCCCTTCATATCCACGAATCTGAAATGTTCCTAACCCTATTTTAGGAATCAAATGTCCATCATTAAGCGTATGTTTTTCTTGTTCAATCATTTTCTTGTTCTATTTTCCTTTCTGATTGTTTAAGTTTATGAATATTATGTCAATATAAACTTTTGCAGGTTTTCAAAGTTAATCGAATATCTAACCGTTAACTGTGTATAGTACAAAGTTTAACGTAAGTATACTCAATTGTGAAATAATATGTTTATTATTGTTTTTCCAATAAGCTTTACCTCTATTGTATAAGTTTTATCATACCAGGAGCAAATCTTTGGTGCAAATTTAGATATTAAAAAATGATTTTTAAAACATGAGATTTGATGGTAGCATATAATATTATCGTGCTCAAAAAATGAGAGATATAATAAAAAGTGGGGTTAAGTAAAGGACATTATTCAGTTCTTTAATAGTCTTTCTGAGATAGTTGAAGGTAAATATAGTATTAATAAATTATAAAATAAGTCATATCATTTGAATGCGCTTTCTAATTGTGTTAGATTAGGGTTAAATCATAAAATGTATTCTAAAGAAAGAGGTGACATATGATTTGGTCATTAATTGTTGGTGCATTAATCGGTTTAATCGCTGGTGCGATTACAAATAAGGGAAGTTCAATGGGCTGGATTGCTAATA
>OLOB01000218.1_pt1 | contig 50040 bp, 40 predicted proteins | sample 1671911 | NCBI WGS metagenome assembly OLOB01 (sample SAMEA3136625, study PRJEB25190) | human gut metagenome | biome: human gut; feature: human-associated habitat; material: faeces | place: Austria | collected 2013
GCGGGACGTCGACCCAGCCGGTGAACTGATTGGTTTTATTCCATGCGCTCTGTCCATGACGGAGCAGTACTAGTTTGTAAGTCATACCTGCCAGTCTACCGCCTAGCACGCCCAACACAACCGTCGATGACGATTATTTGGTTACGTTCATGCAACAATTTTCATTCTGTTGTATGCCGTTTGCATCACCAAGCAATCGCCAACGCTCAATGACGAAATCGTAAATGCATGATGCAGCTACACCATGAAACCGACCTGACAGGCATTGAGCACAAACGCGCCGGCTGCGACCAACGAGGTCACCGAGCACAATGGCAACGCCCGACGCCACTGGTCATGCCGGACGGCTGCGACGGCACGAGTAGCAATCGCCACACACCCTGCGATGAATACGAACGCCGCAAGGCTCATCCAATCGGCGTTTCCCCACGACCAGTCATCGCATATGCCATATTCCGTGCATGAACGTTCGCGATCCACCTCCGCGGGCAGAACTATGAGCAGATCCAGCAGTCCGGCATACACCGATAATGGCATGGCAAAAACCACCGTCAGCCCAGCAGCCCATCCCAGCGCACGCATGCACCAGCATTTGCCCTTCCCACTGCCAATGCGCACCATCAGCGTACGCTTGCCGTGCGCGGCGTCATCTTCGAGATCGCGCAGGTTATTCACCATCATGACGCTGACGGACAGCAGGCCGCAAATCACCGAACCGGCCACTCCTGTCACGGTGATCGACCCGCTTAGCGCATACTGTGTGCCGAGGGCGGGAACCAACCCGAAGAATACGAATGCCGCAAGTTCGCCCAGACCCCGATATCCGTAAGGATGCCGACCGTTGGTATATCCCCAGCCCGCCAACAGACAGGTTGCGCCAAGCGCGATCAGCCACCAGCGACCAGTTATGACGACAGCGACCAGTCCGGCGGAACAGGCGGCTAAAGCGGCGACCGCGGCAGCCAGCAACACGCGACTGGGGTCAATTCCGGAAGCGACCAACCGCCGAGGTCCCGCGGCGTCACTGCCTCGTCGGGCGTCCGTGCCGCGTACGCCATCGGCATAATCGTTGAGATAATTCACAGCAATCTGCAGACCGACCGCCACCACGGCGCACAACATCGCAACGACCGCAAACCACGGCCGAGAAAACGCACAATGCCCCAGCACATCACCGGCATCACGCTCTTCCAGCAATCCTCCCGGAAAAGCCGGGCACGACCGCAGGCCACCCAAAGCATCCCACCGCCAACTGGCGGCAACGCCGACCAGAACCGGGGCAAGACCCAGCGGCAGCGTTTGAGGGCGAGCGCCACGAATCCAAGTCGATATTTGCATGGACACCATTCTATATGCGGCCCAGTTTTCCTGACATCCCCATTGTTGAGCGAGCCATATGGATTCAAATTTACCATCGTCATTCTTAATCGGCGGCTGCTCAGACTGCGGAGGCCGCTCATCATGATTTTTGATGCGCACGCGGACCCGCCGCCAGCCAAAAACAGAAGGGACTGACGGCCGAGTAGGTCGTCAGTCCCTTTAGTCCGTATCAAATTTATTGCGAACTGTGCTTCGCCTTAATTCAGTGGCTTCAACCGAAAAGGAAGGTTACGGCGGGAGAACAGCCCACCGGGCTGTTCTCTTGATCCGCCTTCACGTGAAGCCGATATGAATTAACGCTTCGCGTTAATTCAGCGGCTTCACCAGTGGGAAGGTGATGGTCTCGCGGATGGTGGCGCCGGTCAGTGCGATGAGCAGTCGGTCGATGCCCATGCCCATGCCGCCTGCCGGAGGCATGCCCACACCGAGGGCCTCCAGGAAGTCCTCGTCGATGTCGCAGGCCTCCTCGTCGCCGGCGAGCGCGTCCTTGGCCTGGGCCACGAAGCGTTCGCGCTGCACGACCGGGTCGTTGAGCTCGGAGTAGCCGGTGGCCAGTTCGAAGCCGCGCACGTACAGATCCCACTTCTCGACCACGCCGGCCTTGGAACGGTGGCCCTTGACCAGCGGGGAGGTCTCGACCGGGAAGTCGCGCACGAAGGTCGGCTCGTACAGCTTGTCCTCGTAGAAGTGCTCCCACAGGTGTTCGACGAGCTTGCCGTGGTTCTCCACGTCGTCGCGTTCCACGCCGAGCTTGTCGGCGATCTCGCCCAGGTGCTCCACGGAGGTGCCGGGGTTGTCCGGACCGCCGTTCGGCACGATTTCCTCGCCCAGGGCCTCGGAAAGGGAGTCGTACATGCTGATGGTCTTCCATTCGCCGCCGAAGTCGTATTCGGTGCCGTCCAGCAGCGTCACCTTGTGGCTGCCGAACACGTCCATGGCGGTGTCCTGCACGAGCTGCTTGACGAGCGCGCCGATGGTGTCGTAGTTGCCGTAGGCCTGGTATGCCTCGACCATGGTGAATTCCGGGGCGTGGGTGGCGTCGACGCCCTCGTTGCGGAAGTCGCGGTTGATTTCGAACACGCGGTCGATGCCGCCGACGAGGCAACGCTTCAGGAACAGTTCCGGCGCGATGCGCAGGTAGAGGTCAAGGTCGAAGGCGTTCATATGCGTGGTGAACGGACGGGCCGCGGCGCCGCCGTGCACGGTCTGCAGCATCGGGGTCTCGACCTCGAGGAAGTCATGGTCGGCGAAGGTCTTGCGCAGGGAGGCGACGGCCTTGGAACGGTTGCGCACCATGTTGCGGATCTTCTCGTCCGCGATCATGCCGATGTACGGCTTGCGGGTACGGGTGTCCTCGTTCAGGTCCTTGTGCAGCGCCGGCAGCGGCTGCAGCGCCTTGGCGGCGATTGCCCATTCGGTGGCGAACACGGACAGTTCGCCGGTTTTGGAGGCGATCACTCGGCCCTTGATGAACAGGTGGTCGCCCAAGTCGACCAGCTGCTTGAACTGCTTCAGGGAGTCGGCGCCGATCTCCTTCTTGGAGATCATGCCCTGGATCTTGGTGCCATCGCCGGCGGACAGCTGCACGAAGCACAGGCCGCCCGCGTTGCGCAGGAACAGCACACGGCCGGCGATGCCGACCACGTCCTCGGTCTCGTCGCCCGCTTCGAGCTTGCCGTCATATTTGGCGCGGACCTCTTCGATGGTGGCGGTGACGTCAAGGGTCACCGGGTACGGCTGGATACCTTCCTTAAGCATCATGGCGCGCTTGGCCACACGCATCTGCACCTGCTCCGGGTGGGCCAGCGGGCCGAATTCCTTATTGGACGGGTCCACGGCCTCGTCCAGCGCGGCGCCGCCGTTGATCTTGGCGCGAATCGCAGCATCCTGCTGCAGCAGCATTTCGGCGCGTTCCACCGTGGTCATGGTGGGAACTGCGGCCTCTTCTTCGTTCTGATTCTCTTGGGATTCGTTGGTCTCAGTCATAAGCCCCAAGTGTACCGAGAAGCCACTACACAACACGCGACACGCCGACCTTGCATACAGCGCCCAATCGTGTAATATATCCAACTGTTGCCAAACGGGCTGTAGCGCAGCTTGGTAGCGCGCTTCGTTCGGGACGAAGAGGCCGCGGGTTCAAATCCCGCCAGCCCGACAACTAAGGCGGAACTTCGGTTCCGCCTTTTTCTTTGCCTTTCCATCAAACCGACGCTTGGCACCATCCAAGTGCTGGTTCGGCGGACAATCCAAAATAAGGAATCCCCATGAAGAGAAGCATTCTGGCGCTGGCCTCCGGCGCCTTCATCCTCGGCGCCGCCGAATTCGTGATGATGGGCATCCTGCCCCAGACGGCCACCGCCATGCATGTCAGCATTCCCGCGGCCGGCCATTACATCTCCGCATACGCCATCGGCGTGTGTGTCGGCACACTGATCCTGGTGTTCGGCCGCAAGGTGCCGCCGAAGCATCTCATCATCCTGTTCATGGCCATCGCGTTGGTCGGCAACACGCTCAGCGCCGTCTCCTTCTGCTCGCCGATGCTGCTGGTGGCGCGTTTCATTTCCGGCCTGCCGCATGGCGCGTTCTTCGGCACGGCCACGCTGATCGCCAAAACGCTTGCCGACAAGGGCAAGGAGGCGCAATCCGTGTCCATGATGGTGATGGGCCAGACGGTGGCCAACATGCTGGGCGTGCCCGCGGGAACGTTGCTCGCCGAGGCGATGTCCTGGCGGCTGGCGTTTGCGATTCTGGCCGCCTGGGCGCTTATGACGATCGTCGTGGTGATTTCGTGGGTGCCGTCCATCGATCCGATCAAGGACGCCGGCATCAAGGGGCAGTTCCGCTTCCTCACCCATCCCGGCCCGTGGCTGATTCTGCTGGCCGTGTTCTTCGGCAATTCGGGCATCTTCTGCTGGTGGAGCTACGTGTCGCCGTGGTTGCAGAAAACCGGCGGATGGTCGGCGACGATGGTGCCGATGCTGATGGTGCTCGCCGGCCTCGGCATGGTGGTCGGCGGCATCGTGGGCGGCAGGCTGACCGACCTGTGGAAGGCGGGCGCGACCGCGGCGCTATCGCACGGCATCGCCTTGTGCGGACTGTTGCTGGTCTTCCTGTTGCCCGGTAATCATGCGACCACCGCGTTGCTGACGTTCATCATCGGTTTCGCGCTGTTCTTCAATTCATCGCCACAGCAACTGCTGATGGTGCAGGCGGGCGAAGGCGGCGGCGAGCTGATTGCCGGTGCCGCCGTACAAATCGCCTTCAATTTCGGCAATGCGATCGGTTCCATCGTCGGCGGAGCGGCACTGACCGCGACGGCGATGAATTACCATTTCACCGGCATCGCAGGCGCGCCGATCAGCCTGCTCGCCGTCATCCTGCTGGTGCTCTACACCCGTCGCTACGAAGCCCGCGCCTAGCCCCATCCCAACCTTCCCATCCTTCTCCCCCAAATCCCATCTCAGCGTCGATCCCATCGCCCCCAATCCGCGAAACCGACGCTGAGGAGGGCCTAAGCGTCGGTTTGGCGGAAATCGCAATATCAAACCGACGGTTGGAGGACGCTCAGCGTCGGTTTGGCGGAAAGGTGCGGCGAAACCGACGGGTTTCCACATATCCACAGGTGGATTGTGGAGGGGATTATTGCGATTTTCCCCTGATTTCGTATTGTTTTACGGCACGGGAGCATTGACTCGCGGCGCAGGAATTGCGATCGTTCCGCGGATTCCCCATGATTCCGTGTTTTCCGCGCCACGCACGCCGAATACGACTAGAGTGGCGTACCGTGCGAAGCATTGTGAAACGAATTCTCGTCACCTGCGCGGCGACTACCGCGTTGGCGCTTCTTCTGACCATGGTCCTATGCGCGCTCGGCAATGCGATGGCGCCGAAATGGCAGGTCGAGCCGTTCACGGACCATATCACGCTCACCACGACCAATACCGCTATCCAAGCCGTTGACCCGGCCACAGGTGCCGTGCTCAAAACCCCGCAGGAGGGCGCGTACCGCACCAAGGAAACGCATATCACGGTCGCGTTGGACGGCGGCAAAACCGTGAATGCCATCGTTCGCGAGCCGCTCGACGCGCCGGCAGATCGTCCCGCATGCCTGTTCCTGCACGGTTCGGGCACCGGCAAATCGTCGGAGGCGTTCGGCGACGTGGCGAACGCGATGGCGTCGGCCGGCATCACCACTCTCGTGCCGGACAAGCGGCTCGACAACTACACCATGCTGCACCGCGACTACGTGTCCAGCGCGCACGACTATGCGAAATCGATGGAAATCCTGAGAAAATGGCCGGGCGTGAGCAGATCGGAAACCGGCATCTACGCCGAATCGGAAGGCACATGGATCGCCACCGTGCTGACGCAACAGCATCCGGATCTTGCCTTCGCCATCCTCACCTCTCCCCCGGTCGTTTCGGGCCGTCAGCAGATGACGCTCGCAGCCACCAATTATCTGACCGCCGCGGGCGCACCCGATGCCGTCAAGCAGCTTATTCCGCGCATCACCAGCCTTGGCACACAACGCATGGGACTCGCCTATGCGGATTTCGACGCGGCCAAATACCGCAGATCGCTCACCATGCCGCTACTCATCAACTATGACGTCAAGGACACAGCCATGCCGGTCGAACAGGGCGCGCGGCTGCTGATCAAAGCCGCAAACCAGGCTGGCAATACGAATGTGACGCTGCGGTATTATGACGCGAACCATCAGCTTCGAACCGGTTCGAATCAGACGGTTCCGGGACTGCCGTTGGAACCGCATTACACGCACGATCTGGAGGATTGGATCAACGCGGTGACGAGCGGCACGGGTGCGAACGGCTGGGCAACGCCGATGATCGCCGGAACGCAGCCGAATCAGACGGTCGCGGCACCGCTGAAGACCCCGCCCGCGCTGGTGAAGTCGATGGGTGTGATTGTCGGCGCAATCGCGGTTTGCCTGCTCTGCGCGCTGCTGGCGATGTGCGGCGCGCCAATTCTGCTCATCGCCGGCTGGGTGCGCGAGCGCCGTGCGTCACGGCGGGTATCGCACGATTCGGCTTCGACGGAACCGGCGGAGCCAACGGATTCGACTTCAATGTTTTCAACGGATGCGACCACACCGACAGGCCCGTCCACACAACCGAATGCGGCACGTCCAATCGCAATAACCGACCATCGATTCCCGGTCGGCATGCGCGTCGCACTGGCGCTCAACACCCTCCTTGCCGTCGGCACGACCGGCGTGTTCCTGGCGTATCTGGTCACCGTCATCATTGATGCGATCTCGTTGACCGACAATTCGGCGGTGCTTGCCAAGAACTGGCATGCCATCGTCATGCTCACATGGATGAGCCTTGTCGCGTTCGCCTGGCTGTTGGCGGAAATCATCGTGGACGCGTGCCGTCGTCATGCCAGGAATCGCGCGATTGCAAGCATAGATGACGATGCGGATATGAATAATGGCCACGATGCCGCAGCCGGAAGCCGACGCGATATAGGAAAAGATGGAAAAGCATGCATCGGATCCGGCCATGTCATCGTGGCCACGTGTGTGGTGGTGTCGGCGGCGCTATCGTTGGCGCTGCTGGCTTTCTGGGGACTGCTCTGCTGACTGGCGTTCCCGTCGGCGCAGACGCACCGCGGCGACGACGGCCCAGACCACGGAAATGATGAGCAGCAGCGCGCCGAGACCGCCGACCACGTAGAAGAACAGCGTCGAGGGATTCGGCATCCACCGCCATGCGCCGATGGGCAGCAGGCACAGCATGGACATCAGGCCGATCAGGCAGAAGAACACGCCCAGCACGATGGTTCCGGTGCTTGGTCCGGACGGGCGGATTACCAGCTCGCCGTCCGTTTTGCCGATGCGCACTTGCTTGGAGGGGTCGACCGGCTCGGCTGATTTGGCTGGATCAGCCGATTTGACGGAACCGGTCGGACGTGCCGAACGGCCCGCAAAGCTTCCGCGCATGTCTTGTCCGGAGGTTTCCAGCGATTCGGCCTCGTCCTGCGATTCGAACTTCCTCTGCGCTTCCGGACCGCCGTCGAACGGCTTCTGGAACGATTCGGTCTTCGCCTCGCCCGGATCGTCGACGGCCGGCAGGGTTTCCGTGGGCTCGTCCGAGACCTCCGCGATTCCCATGACGTCGGTCAACGGCACTTCACGGGTTTTCTCGTCACTCATTTCGTTTCCTTTCCGCTGGCGCTTTTCCCGACGTTCTTTCCATCGACGCTGCCATGCGATTGGCCGACCGTCGTTCCCACTGGCAGCTTGCTGTCGGACGTGTACTGCATGGTGACACTGCCGCCGACCGTTCCATCGACGTTGACATACAGATCCGGTTCCTCCGGAGCCTTGTCCGAATCGATCGACGGCCAATACCACTTGTTCTCGTAGATCGTTTTGAATGCCTTGTCGAGATCCGTGCCGGCGTATACCGAATCCTGCGAATCGTTCTCCGTATCCGAACCGGCATCGCCCGCATCATCATCGCCGGAATCGTCGAAATCGGTGGTGCCGTTGAGCGCCGGAACGCCCTTGTTCACGCCATGATGGCCGAGTCCCGAATCATCGTTCTCATCGAGGGACAGGCCCATGAAGCCCGTGCCGTTGAAGAACGTAATCCCGTCCGGCCCTCCTATGTAATCTGTGACGTTGGTGTAGCCGTCGTCCGGATCGCTGACCGACCACTGGCATCCGTCCGGCAGCGTGACCACCACCTGGGCGTTCACCACCACCAGATTCAGCTTCCCTGTCGGACATGAGCTTTCGCCGTACGTGCCGTCGTTGAGCTTGACCTTGTGCTTGCCATGCGCTGCCGGATATCCGCTCAAATCGATGTCGAGCACATCGTTGGCGTAGTTCTTGCCGACCACCACCAGTCCCTGTTCGTATCGTTTCATCTGGGCGTCGCTGGTGTCGCTCCATGTCACGATGCCGGAGACCGTCGTGCGGTGGTAGTCATTCGACATCATCCAATCGCGGCTTTCCCATGCCACCGCACTCGTGCAGAACGTCATCACCACGGCCATGAACGCCGCGCACCATGCCAGCGGATGCAGGCCGCCGGTGCGACGGCCCATGCAACCAAGCACGACGATCACCACGCCGATTCCCAGGCAGATGCCGCCGCAGCACAGTGTGGCGAGACGCAGCACGCGCAAGGCGTAATCCCAATCAACCGGCATCGTAATGGCGTACCAGCCAGATCCGGCGATCGCCAGCAATGCCAAGCCAAGCGTCACCAGTACCAGCAGCGGTCCGGCCGGCTTGCGGCGGGCGCGTTTCGACTGCGGCGCCGCCACCGTCGGCGGAGCGGTGAAGGTCGGCGGCACATTGGCCGCGGCAAACGCTGCAGGCGGGTTCACCGGCTGCTGAAACGTCTGGTATGGCGATTGGACGGGACGCGCGTACTGCTGGTAGCCGGAAGGCGCGGGACACGTCGGCTGCGGCATCGGCTGGCCTGGCGTGCCGGGCATGTTTGCAGTGGTGGCCGTGTTCGTGGACATCGGCTGCGGCATATATAGCGATTGCGCAGGCCGCACCGGCTGTCCCGGCTGAACGGGCTGAGCAGGCTGCCCAGGCCACGATCCGCCCTGCTGCGGCGGCTGCCAGCTCGCCGCATACGACTGGCGGTTCACCAGCAGCCAGAACACCAGCACGGCCACGCCGAACGCCAGCCATCCGGCGCCGGGCAGGCACAGCGCCACCGCGGCGCATACCAGCGCGCCCGCGCAGTTCCAATCCCAATGGCCGTTGACCAGCTCCTCGCACAGGATCCGGCCATCCGTCTCGTCCGGTAGCAGGAACCAGGCCAATGCGTAGAACGCCGCTCCGGCGCCGAACAGTAGCGAGGTGAGAATCACCAGCGCGCGGACCAGGGTGGCGTTCCATCCCAAGCGGCGCGCCACGCCGTCGCACACGCCTGCGATCCACCGGTTGCGGCCGCGCGTGATCCGGCTGGAGCGGATCCATGCGAAGAATCGATTGCCGCGATTCGGCTGCGGCTGATACATCGGCGGCCGTGGCTGCGATTGCGGTTCGGCAGAACCAGCGGCACTGCCGCCTTGCGGATTGTTGTTTGCGTTGCTCATATCTCCATTATAGCAATCCGCAGCCGTCATACGTATCGGGGAACACCCTGAATCTGCCCTGAACACCAGCTGAAAGCCCTGAATCGGCATCCCCGACAGGGCACAATGGAAGCATGAAGTCCTTAGCCAAACCGCGATACACGCAGGAACAGTACGACCAAGCCAGCGCGGTCTACATGCGCTGGTGCTACGTGCAGGCCCTGCGCGAAGGCCGTCCCGTGCCGTCCAAGCCGGCGCGACTGCCGTTGCTGCGCCCGACGTACGGCCGCGAGGTCGCTGGCGTGGCCAAGGCCGTCAGCATGCATCTGGGCGTGTCCGTTCATCTCATCCGTTTCATTTTCGTGGTCACCACGTTTTTCTTCGGTGCGGGCGCGATCGCCTATATTTTTCTGTGGATCACCGTACCCGTCGGAGACCCGGTCCAGCAGGCGTACGTCATCGCCGGCAGCCAGCCCGTCGAGAACGCGCCGCTGTCCCACGGCAACGTGAGGAACGTAAGAAACCTAAGGAACGTCGGAAACGGCGGCGCGCAATCGCAAGACAGCGACGGCAACGCGGACGGCATGCAATCCGGCAGCGGAGCACAATCGTCCGAAAGCCTGGAACAGATGTTCGCCAACGCGCCGAGACCCGCGCTGCTGGCCATGGCGGGACTGCTTATGCTGGGCCTATGCGTGGCGATGGCGGCGAAAGGCATTGAAGGCACGCTGATTGTGCCGTTGCTGCTCGGCGTGGTCGGCGTCGGCGTCTCCTGGCTGCGGTTCAACGCGAAGGACGGCCAATTATGGACGATGCTCGGCGGCATCGCGGTCATTTTCGTCGCGTACGCGATCTACATCGCCACCCACGTGCGCATTATGCAGTCCGCACGGCACGCCACGTTCACCATGCTCGTCGCCGGTTTGGCGCTGCTTGTCGGCGTGCTGCTGGCGATTGTGCCGTGGATTATGACGCTGGTGCGTGATTTGGGCACGGAACGCGCGCTGAAGGAACGCGAGGAGGAGCGCGCCGATATGACCGCCCACCTGCACGACGGCGTGCTGCAGACGCTGGCGCTGATCCAGTTGCACGCCGATGACCAGCAGACCGTGTTTTCACTGGCAAGGCAGCAGGAACGCGAGTTGCGCGAATGGCTATATCAGGAGCGCACCACGTCGGACCGTTCCGTCAACGCCGGTTTGAAGCAGATCGCAGCGCATGTGGAGGACACGCATGGCAAGCCGATCGAGGTGGTGACGGTGGGCGACGCGCGGCCGAGCGCGCAGACCGACGCGTTGTTGGATGCCACGCAGCAGGCGCTCGTCAACGCCGTGACGCATGGCGGCGAACCGGTGTCCGTCTACTGCGAGGCCGGCGACAAGCTGGTGGAGGTGTTCGTACGCGACCATGGCGACGGCTTCGACGTCGACGCCATTCCAGCGAATCGCCTGGGCATCCGCGAGTCCATCATCGGACGTATCAAGCGCCGCGGCGGTACAGTGGAGATTGTGTCGAGGCCCGGCTGGGGCACGGAGGTGCGCATGCACATGCCGATTTCAGGAGCGGCGGAGGATGCGGACAGCGCTACGACCACCACAGCGGACGGCGATACGGGCGTGCAATCGGCGCAATGAACACGGCACATGCAGCAGGTGCGGCAATGAATCAATCGAACCAAGGAGCAGGAATGAGCGAGCGGGAACAGCGCATCAGAATCGCCGTCGTGGACGACCATGAGATGTTCCGCGCGGGCGTGATCGCCACGTTGCAGCCGTATTTCGACGTGGTCGGACAGGCGGCCGACGTGGAGGGGTCAGTGGCGATGATCGCGCAGACCAAACCGGACGTGGTGCTGCTGGACGTGCATGTGCCGGGCGGCGAGAACGGCGGTGGCGCCGAAATCCTCACGAAATCGCGCGCATACTCCCCCGATACCGTCTTCCTCGCGCTGTCCGTGTCGGATTCTCCGCAGGATGTCGGTTCCGTGATCCGCGCCGGTGCGCAGGGATATGTGACGAAGACTATTTCCGGCGACGACCTGGTGTCCTCCATCAAGCAGGTGCATGAGGGCTACGCCGTGTTCTCGCCGAAATTGGCGGGATTCGTGCTGTCCGCCTTCCAGAACGGCCCGAGCGCGAACGGCGCGTTCGGCGGCCCGATCCACGATGACGAGCTGGACCGGCTGTCCAACCGCGAGCAGGAGGTCATGCGGCTGATCGCGCGCGGCTACACGTACAAGGAGGTGGCTTCGGAACTGTTCATCTCCATCAAGACCGTGGAGACCCATATGAGCTCGGTGCTGCGCAAACTGCAGCTGTCGAACCGTTCCGAGCTCACCCGTTGGGCCGCGGATCGACGGATTGTGTGACGTTGCCGCCACGACAACGACAATCGCCATAAACGGCATGGAAAAGGGCTTACCGAAAAATCCTTCGGTAAGCCCTTGATTGATGCGGGCAGAGCGAGATTCGAACTCGCGGAGGCTTGCACCTCAACGGTTTTCAAGACCGTCTCTTTAGACCGCTCAGACATCTACCCTTTGCGCCTAACATCGCTGCTACGCACGAAACGTCAATATACCACAGTGCGCGGAAGTGCGACACCTGGCACAGCCTCCATCCCCGTCGCTTCCAACAGAAAACCGCACACGCATCTGCCCAGAACGACACAAACGGCACTGGGACCGTCCAACATACGAAAAGCGGCGCCGGCACAAATGCCAACGCCGCTTTCACGGATTCATATCAGACGCGAACGTCTTGGAAAATCAGGCTTCCCACTTGGTCGGCTCGATGACTTCCTTGCCGCCCATGTACGGACGCATGGCCTTCGGAATCTCGATGGAGCCGTCCTTCTGCTGGTGGTTCTCGAGAATGGCGACCAGCCAACGGGTGGTGGCCAGCGTGCCGTTCAGCGTGGAGACGGCGCGGGTGTTGCCATCCTCCATACGTTCGCGGATGTTCAGACGACGGGCCTGATACTCGGTGCAGTTGGAGGTGGAGGTCAGCTCACGGTAACGGCCCTGGGTCGGCACCCAAGCCTCGCAGTCGAACTTACGTGCCGCGGAGGAGCCCAGATCGCCGGCGGCGGTATCGATGATGCGGTACGGCACCTCGACCTTGCCGAGCATTTCCTGCTCCATGGCCAACAGGTGCTCATGCTCCTTGTAGGAGTCCTCCTGCTTGGCGTAGACGAACATCTCCACCTTGTCGAACTGGTGCACGCGGATGATGCCGGAGGTGTCCTTGCCTGCTGCGCCGGCTTCACGGCGGTAGCAGGAGCTCCAGCCGCAGTAGCGCAGCGGGCCGTTCTCAAGGTTCAGGATCTCGTTCTCGTGCATGCCGGCGAGCGCCACTTCGGAGGTGCCGACCAAATACTGGTCGTCCGGCTCGCGCAGGCGGTAGATTTCGTCGGCGTGGGAGTTGAGGAAGCCGGTGCCGCGCATTACTTCCGGACGCACCAGCGTCGGGGTGATGGCCAGGGTGAAGCCGTGTTCCTCGGCCTGGTCGACGGCCATGGTGAGCATGGCGATCTGCATGCGGGCCACCTGGCCGCGCAGGAAGTAGAAGCGGGAGCCGCCGACCTTCACGCCACGCTCCATATCGATACCGGCCACGCCGCGGCCGAGCGTCAGGTGGTCCTTCGGCTCGAAGCCTTCGGCTGCGAAATCACGGATCTGGCCGACCTTCTTGACGACGACGTAGTCGTCCTCGCCGCCTTCCGGAGCCTCCGGCTCGACGATGTTGGACAGCTTCCACATGGCGGTGGTGTATTCTTCGGCTGCGGCGTCGGCTGCGGCCTTGTATTCGGAGACCTTCTGGGAGAGTTCCTTGGTTGCGGCGATCAGCTTGGCCTTTTCGTCGGCGGGGGCGGCGGCGACCTTCTTGCCGATCTCCTTCTGCTGCGCGCGGGCAGCTTCGAATTCCTTCAGAGAGGAGCGGCGAACCTCGTCGGAGCGCAGCACCTCGTCGACCAGTTCGACCGATTCGCCACGCTTACGCTGGGATTCCTTGACAACGTCAGCATGTTCACGAATGAATTGAATATCAAGCATGCTTCCCAGCCTAGTGCCGAAAGCAGACACTGACGCCATCGTTCTCATTTTTGGATATAACGTGAGGGAACGCCGAATTTTTCATGTCGAATTCGTCTTTTTGCGCAATCGCATAGACAATAGAGGCATGCCTATGCCAGTTATCGTCCTGCTCGTCATCATCGCCGTGGTCGCCGTATGCGCGGCCGCCTTCTTCGGATACCGCGCGTACAAGCACCGTACGCTCGCGGAGAAGCTTGACAAGCGTGACGATGACCAAGTGCATTACGCGTTCATAGTCAATCCTTCAAAGCCCCAGGCGGAACAGCGCAAGCAGCATATCAAGGAGTTCTGCGAGGCGAAGCATCTCACCCAGATCGAATTCATCGAAACGCAGCTCGACAAGGACGGTCGCGCCTGCGCGTTCGAAGCGTTGGACCATGGTGCCGATGTGGTGGTGGCTGTCGGCGGCGATGGCACGGTGCGTACCGTCGCGAGCGCGCTGTCGGGTACCGGGCATGCGCTGGGCATCGTGCCGATCGGCACCGGCAATCTGTTCGCCCGCAATATGGGCATTCCCGTGGACGATATCGATGCGGCGCTCACCGTGGCCACGTCGCACGGCTCCCGTCTGGTGGATGTGGGCCGTCTGACCCTTCTGGATGATGAGACCACCGACCACGGGCATGCGTTCCTCATCATCGCCGGCATCGGTTTCGACGCACTGATGATCGACGACACCGATCCGGAATTGAAGAAGAACATCAGCTGGCTGGCGTATTTCGTGTCGGGCGTGAAGAATCTGTTCGCCCCGAAGTACAAGGGCAATGTGACCATCACCAGCGCCGACGGCAGCACGCATTCCACGCGTGGTCTCACGTTCCGCACGTTCATGGCGGGCAATTGCGGCCAGATCCCCATGTTTTCGCTGATGCCCGAAGCTTCCTATGACGATGGCATCCTCGACTACGAGATCATCGACACGTCCGGCGGCCTGATCGGTTGGGCGAATCTGTTCGGCGACGTGCTGCACCAGACCATCACCGGCAAAGCTCAGCAGAGTCCGCTGTCCACGAACTCCACCGTCGACCAGGTGCAGGGCGTCAGCGCGGAAATCACTTTGGAGAGGCCTGTTTTGGCGCAGGTGGATGGCGATATGCTGCCTGAAACGAAGCACATCCGTTTCAGCGTGGAACGTCAGGCCCTATGCGTGCGCGTGCCGGAGGCCACTTCCGAAGATACCGGCATACTGGCGTTGAACGCGAATATGTCGGCTACGCCAACGAAACCGCAGCCGACCGAACAGGCAAGCGGGCAGCCGGCCGAACAGTCGAACGATTAGGAACCGTCAGGAATGCGCGGAACGGGCTGCTGAATATCGGAAGATACCGGAAACTCAGTCGTCCTGCCGATTCACTCCGTTGGTCACGCGCGCCACATGCAGGGCAAGATAGGCGATTTCGGCTTCCGTAAGGTCGGAACCAAGACGCATCTTCACCACCACGGCAAGCTGCCTTGCGCACTGGCAAGCCTTCGGATATGAGGTTTTGATTGATTCGATGATTGGTTGCGGCTCATCGTCGAGCTGCTCATGCTGGTGGATGCGTACGAACAGGTAACGCAAATGCGTGATGAATCGCGCCACATTGACGCTGTCCTGCGCAAGCGTGATGCCGTACGCGCCTTCGATGACGGCGATCATCTGCTGGATGATGCCGGTCATGGTGTAGGTGGCGGACAGGTCGCCGCCGGAGAATCCGGCATTCACCAAATGCAAGGCGAGCGCCACCGCCTCACTGCGGGGCAACGCGCCACCCAAATACGTGTTCATCGCGTCGACCATCGCCACGCCTTTGGCGTATTCGTCGGCGTATAGGGAACGTACTTCCGCTTCGAGCGGATATTCGATGTTCTGTTTTCTTTGCGCGCGTTGTATCGCGCCGCAGATGTGGTCGGCGAGCGCCATGACCAGGGTTGGCTGCTTGTCTGCCTGTTCTTTCAGTCCCGTACGGTTCATGGCGTCCGTGACGAGTCTGATGATTTCGGGCGGGATCCCGGCCACTTGTTGCGCCATGTGGTCGGGATCCTTGCCATCGACGGGGATGAACCGACGGACGATCTTCGCGTCATCCACATGTTGTCCCGGCTTGGCTTGGAAGCCTATTCCACGGCCTGTGAGAATCACCTCACGATCACCGTCTCTAGCCAATACGACATTGTTGTTGAATACGCGAAGAACGTCCACGTCGACCCCTTTTTCGCCTCTGTGTGACAGGTTAGCGCTGGATGTCGATCACCTCGTCCCCTGCCTTGACGTCGATGCCGGTCTTCGGCGTGACGGAGGTGAGGGCGGCGGTGTTGAGCACCGTCATCAGCGTGGTGGTGCTGTATCCAGCGTCCTTCACTTTAGCAAAGTCGACGGAAACCAGCGGATCGCCGGCATTCACGCGCTCATCGGCCTTGACCTTGACGGCAAAGCCCTCGCCGTTCATCTTCACGGTGTCGATGCCGACGTGCACGAGCACTTCCACACCGTCATCGGTTTTGATGCCGAAGGCGTGGCCGGTTTCGGCGACGGTCTGCAGCACGCCGGAGACCGGGGCCACGACCTCGCTGTCGGTCGGCTGGATGCCGACGCCTTCGCCGAGCGCGCGGGAGGCGAACACCGGATCGCCGGTTTCGTCCAGGGCGATCACGTGGCCGGCGACCGGAGCGTTCACCACGGTGGTCGCGGCGGCGGCAGCGGCCGGAGCTTCGGTCTTGGTGGCGGTAGCAGTCGCGGTGGCGGTGGTGGCAGCCGGAGCGGCTTCCTTGGCTTCGACCGCCGGAGCGGCGGCCTTCTGATCGGCGGCGGCGCGGGCCAGCACTTCAGCCTTCTGTTCCGGGGTGCGGTAGTCGAAGGTGATGATCAGGAAGAAGGAGGTCAGGAAGGAGACCGCGATGGACACCGCGTACACCCACATCTGGTCGAAGACCGGAATGGTCAGCAGCGAGGTGAAGGCGAAGGCGGTGGTGGTCACACCATGCACGGTCTGGCCGGCGGCGGTGACGGACGGGAAGAGCCAGCCGAGGACGGCAATGACGACGCCACCAAGGCCGCAGCCCACGAGCATGCGCTTGTAGACCAGCTTGTAACGCAGGTGGATGCCGTACAGGGACGGTTCGGAAACACCACCAAGCAGGCCGGCTGCGAGCGCGCCGAGAGCGGTCTGGCGCATGTCCTTGTCCTTGTCACGCACGGCGATGAAGAGCACGCCGGCGGTGGCGCCGAAGCAAGCGAAGTTCCACACGCCCATCGGGCCCTGGATGAAGTCGTAGCCGAGCGTCTGGATGTTCATGAGCATCAGGGCGTTGAGCGGCCAGTGCAGGCCGAGCGGCACGAGGAACGGGTACAGCAGCGGGATGATGATGGCGAAGATGAACGGTGCATGGGTGTTCATCCAAGCCAGGCCGACGCCGAGGCCGTTGCCGACCCACACGCCGATCGGGCCGATGATGAAGGCGGTCAGCGCGCCGACGATGATCATGCAGAAGAACGGCACGAACACCAGCTGGACGCTTTCGGGAATGATCTTCTTCAATCCGTGGTAGACGAGGGCGAGCACGGCGGCCATGAGCAGCGGCACGAACACGTTGCCGCTGTAGTCGCTCAACGCCATCGGAATGCCGAAGATGTTGGCGGTGCAGGACTTGGTGCCCAGAGCCGCGTTCTCCACGCACGTGGTGGTCTTGGCGTCTATCAGGCTGGTGAACTGCGGGGTCATGAGGATGGCCATGATGGCGCCGCCCAGCCACGGATCGACCTTGAGCTTCTTGGCGGCGTTGTAGGCGACCATGATCGGCAGGAAGTAGAACACGCCCTTCCAGATGGCCTTGACGAACACCCAGCCGGCGGAGGCCTCGTCATTCGGAATGACGTTCAGTGAGATGAGCAGGTTGACCAGGGCGATGATGATGGAGGCGCCGAGCAGCACGCCCAGGATCGGGCGGAAGGAGTCGGCGAGATACTCGAAGAAGGAGTCCAGCCATGCCACCTTGCCGCGTGCCTTGGAACGGGCCTCGGCCTTGACGTCGGCGTTGCTCTTCTGGCCTTCGCCGGATGCGGAGGCGGCACCGGCGTTCGCCATTTCGGGCAGATGCATGATGTTTTCGTATACGGTGGCCACGCCGCCGCCGATGACGACCTGGAAACGGTCACCGCTTTGCGGGACCGCGCCAAGCACGCCCTTCATATGTTCGAGGGCGTTCTGGTCCACCTTGGACGCGTCCGCCAGCTCGAAGCGCAGTCGGGTGGCGCAATGCGTCAGACTGCGAACGTTTTCAGGTCCGCCGATCGCAGTGATGATCTGCGATGCGAGAGAGTCAGCCATCCTGATTCCTTTCTATTTCCTTCCGATGGGATTCGATGACGCAGCGCGGCTTTTTTGCAACAAAAAAGACCCGGAACATGGCAAACCAATGCCACATTCCAGGTCTTGCGTCTAAAAATGTTGACTTGCAACCCTGCATGAGTCGAATTCGTTAGAAACAATACACTATCGGCATGCGATGCGCAAATCGTCGGGTATCGGGACACTGAAACCCCAATTCCATACTGGAGACACGCCGAGACGTCAAAAAGAAAACGTATTCATCGCACATTGTGGGATGACTTTCCGCGTTCCGCGCAAACTCGTGGCACAATGAAGGTATGGTTGCAAAAAATGCGGGAATGCCCGCCACCCCAGCAGATCTGATCAATGTCGACGAGGTCATTGGAAAGTACTATGACGTCGTCCCCGACCCGAACGTTCCGGAGCAGCGCGTCTCCTTCGGCACTTCCGGACACCGTGGTTCGTCCCTGAAGACCTCGTTCAACGAGGCCCACATCGTGGCCATCACGCAGGCCATCGCCGAATACCGCAAGAAGGCCGGCGTCACCGGCCCGCTGTACATCGGCCGCGACACCCACGCCCTGTCCGAGCCGGCTTGGAAGACCGCCATCGAAGTGCTCGTCGCCAACGGCGTGACCGTGCGCATCGACTCCCGTGACGACTTCACCCCGACCCCGGTCGTGTCCCAGGCCATCCTGACCCACAACCGCGCCGCCGACGGCACCCAGCGTTTCACCGGCGAAGGCCTGGCCGACGGCATCGTCGTGACCCCGTCCCACAACCCGCCGACCGATGGCGGCTTCAAGTACGATCCGGTCACCGGCGGCCCGGCTCCGGCCGACGTCACCAACGCCATCGCCGACCGCGCCAACGAGCTGCTCGGCGATTTCAGGAACGTCAAGCGCGTGCCGTTCGAGCAGGCCGTCAAGTCCGATCTGGTTGAGCGTTTCGACTTCCGTGAGCACTATGTGGCCGATCTGGAGAACGTCATCGACTTCGACGTGATCCGCTCCTCCGGCGTACGCCTGGGCATCGACCCGCTCGGCGGCGCTTCGGTCAACTACTGGCCGCTGATGAACGAGAAGTACAACCTGACCATCGACGTGGTGCGTCCGCAGGTCGACCCGACCTGGAGCTTCATGACCATCGACCATGATGGCAAGATCCGCATGGATCCGAGCTCCCCGTACGCGATGAAGGGTCTGGTCGATTCCCTCAACAACGGCGCTTGGGACAAGTACGATCTGGTCGGCGGCACCGATCCGGATGCCGACCGCCATGGCATCGTCTGCCCGAACTGGGGCGTCATGAACCCGAACCACTACATCGCAGTGTGCGTGGAATACCTGTTCGGCGGCAACCGTCCGGATTGGCCGGAGAACGCCGGCATCGGCAAGACCCTCGTGTCTTCCTCCCTGATCGACCGCGTGGCCGCCTCCATCGACGCCAAGCTCGTCGAGGTTCCGGTCGGCTTCAAGTGGTTCGTGGACCCGCTGTTCAAGGGCGAGGTCGCGTTCGGCGGCGAGGAAAGCTCCGGCATGTCCTTCCTGCGTAAGGACGGCCGCGTGTGGACCACCGACAAGGACGGCCTGATTCCGGACCTGCTGGCCGCTGAGATCACCGCGAAGACCGGCAAGAACCCGGCCCAGCTGCACCAGGAGCAGGTGGAGCGTTTCGGCGAAAGCTGGTACAAGCGCGTCGATACCCCGACCACCCTCGAGCAGAAGCAGAAGTTCGCCAAGCTCACCGGTGACGACGTCGAGGCCACCCAGCTGGCCGGCGAGGACATCACCGCCAAGCTCACCGAGGCTCCGGGCAACCACGCCAAGATCGGCGGTCTGAAGGTCACCACCAAGGACAACTGGTTCGCCGCCCGTCCGTCCGGCACCGAGAACATCTACAAGGTGTACGCCGAGAGCTTCGAATCCCCTGAGGCTCTGGACAAGGTGCTCGCCGAGGCCACCGAGGTCGTGGACAAGGCTCTGGCCGAGTGATACGGCGTTCCGCCAAGTAATCAAGGCGTAGCGCGAAAAGACCCGTTCCGTATGGAGCGGGTCTTTTTCGTTGTCGATATCCGCCGTATGGCACGAAACGTGCTTTTCTGGCATGAAACGCAAGCTCCGCGGCACCCCGTATTTCCCTCTCCCGGTACGCTTGGAAGCAGAGCCGGAACGTCATCCGCGCAATCACGGCACAGCAAGGAGGGAACGTGCGCATCGCCATCGTCGAGGATCACCCTGCCGAACGCGAACTGATCGCCACCATGTGCGCGGAATACTTCAACGGCCGGAACGTCGGCGCAACCGCCGGCAGGAATGCCATGCAAACGGTCTGTGACGTTTTCCCCGACGCGAAATCGTTCATCGAAAGCTGGAAGAACAGCCGTTACGACCTGCTGCTGCTCGACTGTTATCTCAGCGACGAGAATCTGCCGCATGCCACCACCGGATTGGACATAGCGCGGCTGCTGCGCAATCAGAACGACGACTGCGCGATCGTCTTCATCACGTCCAGCACCGATTTCGCGGTGCTCGGCTACGAGGTGCAGGCGAGCGGTTATCTGCTCAAGCCCGTCAATCGCAAAACCTTCGAAGCCACCATGGAACGCGTCGAGGAGCAGCTGAAGGCAAAACCGCCGGTCACCCATCTGGCAAAGGCGCAGTCGCCCGGCACGGTGGATTCCAGCTGGCATGTGGCGTTCGGCAATCCGGCCGTGACCATGGACCGGCGGCTCATCGCATACGCCCTGTCCAACGCGCACTACGTGGAATTTACGTTCGCGGACGGCACCCAGACCAAAATCCGCACCAATTTCTCCGACGTGGACCAACGGCTCACCGTGTTCGACAACTTCTACCGCACCGCGCGAGGCGTGCTCGTCAACTTCGACTACGTGTCCGGCATCACCAACGCGCAGTTCGTCATGAAAGGCGGCAAACGCATTCCCATCACGAAAACGGCGGTGACCACCACCTGCCGCGCATACGCGGAATACACGTTCACCCGCATGCGTACGGAGGACTGACATGTTCGCACCACTCGGCGAAATCATCCGGAACGGCATCGCCCAAACCACCCCGTCAGGTCTGTTCTTCGCCATCGGAGAGCAGCTCAACGCGTTGTCCGGCCTGGCATTGTGCCTCATCATGGCATGGAGTCACATGGACAATCCACGCCGTAACGGCACACTGTTCATGTCCATCGGACTGGTCTGGTTCCTGCTATGCGGCGTGCTGTGCGGCACTCTGGGCATCCCATCACTGTGGACGGTCATTCCGACCGCGCCGCTTGTGCTGCTGGTCCTGCGATGGCTGACCGAACTGCCATGGCGGCAACTGTTGCTGATTGTGGCCACGGCTTCCTACATGGTGGCGATCGTCTACTATCTGTCGCTTGTCATCGATGTGGCCGTTCTTGGCGCGGATTCAACCAATCTCCGCGTCGGCTGGCCGGGACTGGTCAATCTGCTGCTGCTTGACGTCGTCGCACTGGTCTCGCTTTGGCATCCGCTGCATGATTCGATTCCAGCCACATTCGATTCCCCATCCATCAGCAAAGGCTTCTGGCAGCTTATCTGGCTGTTTCCGTTCGTTTCGTCCGCGATTGTGGTGTGGTGCATGCCGGCGGACAATTCCACGCTGCTGGACTCGCATATGCTGGAAATCGCGTTCACCGTGGCGGTGGTCTATTCCTGTTTCATGGTGTTGGCGTATTTCCTCATCTGGTACATGATTCAGCAGTCGGACCGTCTGCTCGCGGCCCGCAGGCGACAGCATTATGAGGCTTTGCAGACGTTGCAGCTGCAACACATGAACGAGCGGATCCGTGAGGCGCGTCAGATCAAGCACAACGTGCGTCACCACATCCACTCACTGCAGGCGTTGGCCGCGGCTGAAGACATGGATGGCATCCGCTCATATCTGGATGAGATGTCCAAACACCGGCTGCTGCAACCGGCACCAATGCAGTATTGCGAGCATGCGTCGCTGAACGCGGTGCTTGTCTACTATTGCGATTGGGTCCGGCATTTGGGTGCGGATGTGGACGTCAAAGCGGCGGTGCCGCAATACATCAACATCAACAACGCGGAATTATGCTCCATGGTCGGCAATCTGCTGGAGAACGCCACGGAGGCCATCACCCAGCAAACGCAGGGCGAGAGGCGGCTCAAAGTGCGCATCCGGTATCGTTCCGGCCCTCCGGCGGCCCTGTTCATCACGGTGGACAACACGTACGGCGAAGCCGATACCAGCATCGAACAGATCGACGGCGATCTCGTCTCGACCAAACATGGTGGCACGGGGCTGGGCACCGCCACCGTACGAGAGACGGCCGAACGGCACCATGGCACGGCCTCCTTCGAGCACAGCGACGGCATGTTCCGTGCCTCCGTCATGCTGTGTCTCGGCGACTAATCGCATATGCCGTTGCCATGCGGTATCGATAGGCGATACGGCATGGCGGACGATGCGGTATGACGGGCAAACGGCGAGTCGCGCGGCTTTCGTAGGGTAGAAGCATGACGATTACGGTTTCAACAGACGGTTCCGCGCTTGGCAATCCGAATGGTCCGATGGGTTGGGCCTGGGCCGACCACGAGCCCGCGGCAGGCGGCAAGCCGGGGCACGAGCATGCCGGCGATTGCGATGCCGGCGGCGCGACGAACGGCACCAACCAGATCGGCGAATTATGCGCCGTGCTGGAGGCGTTGCGAGCGCATCCCGGTTCCGAAGACCTGGTGATCGAGACCGACTCGCAGTATGCGATCAACTGCTCCACCAAGTGGGTGCAGGGTTGGAAGCGCAACGGCTGGAAGAATTCGCAGAAGAAACCGGTGAAGAACGCCGATTTGATCCGCGCCATCGACAATGAAATCGCGCATAGGGCGGGGTCGGTGCGATTCGTGTGGGTCAAGGGTCATGCCGGCAACGCGGGCAACGAGAAAGTGGACGAGCTGGCACGCACGTATGCGGGCGATTGCCGTTCGCATGTGCGCGAAGGCTATCTGCCGTTGGAAGGATGGCAGTCGCTGCTGGCTTCCGAGTATTCGCGTGGCACCGATGTTCCCGAGGATGCGAGGATGCTGATGGATGGTGCGATCAGCGCCGCCGAATACCACATGGGACGCGGACAAGGCGATTCCGCCACGACCGGCACCGGCGATTCCGGTGCCGATACCGCCAATTCCAGCAACAGCACGAAGCCGCGTTCGATCGCCAGCATGCTGGCGGAGCCGGAAGGCGTTTCCCACGACCTTGCGGATTTCGGACAGACAACCGATGACGACGCAGATGATGCGGTGGAAACGACCGTGCTCGAGACCGAACCGGCGGAAACCACCACAATGCTTGAGACCGAAGCGACGAAGGTCATACCCGAATCCAGCTTCCCGGACGCGGGCGGTCCAGCCGAACCGGACGAATCCGGGAAAACGGACGAATCCGGTGAACCGCATCAATCCTATGCGCAGATGCTGGTCAAACCCGACTATTTTCCCCGTGAAGGCGACGAGAACGACAAGCCGGTGACGGGCAACGCGGACGGCACGGACACGGACAGCACGGCCGTACCGCAGAATGCGAACGAATCGCACAGCGAATCGCAAGACGACGAAGAATCGGCACCGGAACAGGCAGCTTCATCGCAATCGCAGGATCTGCCGAAACTGCCGCATCGTCCAAGCCCATCGGGCCTGTCGGTGTCGGGTACGGTGCGGTTCACTCCCCCACCGGAATCCAGCCCGACCTTCGACGGCAATCCACGTCTCATCCGTGGGTATATCGCCGTGGAAGGCTATGTGATGGGTGACGGCACGCTGGTATTGGACGAGGCGCCGTTCGCGGTCAAACATAGCTGAGCGAGACATGTGGGGAGCCGCTTTACGCAAGCCGCTCCCCACATGTCATTTCATGCGCGTCTTTTTTTGCACGCCACCTCACGCAGGACCGTGAAACATTCCGTGAAAACTTTTCCGCAGTCCAAAACAGACACCTGCTCCCGCAACCGACCATTCGCGCCTTGAAAATCAACGCATCCGATAGTATGGAGACGGTCTTAACCCCATATCGAAGGAGGATCATGGACAAGGCACAGCAGGACGCGCTGAAGAAGGCGGCCGGCATCGAGGCTGCAAAGCTGATTCAGAACGGCATGATCGCAGGTCTGGGCACCGGCTCGACCGTGCGTTTCCTGGTCGACGAGCTCGGTCGTCGCGTCAAGGAGGAAGGCCTCGAGTTCACGGGCGTCACCACCTCCCGCCGCACCCAGGAGCAGGCCGAAGGCTACGGCATCAAGATCGTCAACATCGATGACGTCGACCATATCGACGTGACCATCGACGGCGCCGACGAGGTGGACAAGAACTTCAACGGCATCAAGGGCGGCGGTGCGGCTCTCCTGTGGGAGAAGATCGTGGCCACCAACTCCAACAAGATCGTGTGGATCGTGGACGAGTCCAAGGTCGTGGACACCATCGGCAAGTTCCCGCTGCCGGTCGAGGTGATTCCGTTCGGCGCAGGCCAGGTCGTCAAGAAGTTCGAGGCCAAGGGCTACAAGCCGGTGCTGCGTCTCGACGCGAACGGCGAGCCGGTACGCACCGATGAGAACAACTATGTGGTGGATCTGCACCTCGAGCGCATCGATCACCCGCAGGAGCTCGCGCAGGACCTCATCACCACGGTCGGCGTGGTCGAGCACGGCCTGTTCCTGAACATGGTGGACCAGGTCATCGTCGGCGATCCGAACGGCCCGCGCGTGATGGACAACCCCAACAAGTGAGATCCTGACAGGCAGGCGTGTCGGCTGGTGTGGAATATACCGGCCGACACCGCCGCGCAGATAGCAAAAATCCCGCGACTCCGAAAGGAATCGCGGGATTTTGTTTGAGCGGACGCTTCACACGCGCCTGAAGACTACTTGCGCTGGTGGCGAGTCTTACGAAGCAGTTTACGATGCTTCTTCTTGCTCATGCGCTTGCGGCGCTTCTTGATGACCGAGCCCATCTCAGCCTCCGTTCCTTAAACTCAAAGGGTAAAAGTTTGCAACTTGTCCAATACTACACTGCTTCGGGGACGAATACGCGCGCAGGCATTCATATGGTGGAAAATCACGTTTCGTTTTCCGCGTGATATTCCATCAGCCGGCCGCGATTCGCCATCGAGACGATTCCGTCGACGTTACAGGGGGAACTGCTGGTAGAAACGCTGGATGTCGTTCTTCGCGCCGGTGGCATAGAAAACCACCGTATCGTTGCGCCACACGGCAACGGCCTTGGTATCGTCATCCGGATCGGCTTTGGCGCTGTAGGCGCCGGTCGTCTTGCCGGAGACCTTCACGTTGCCGCTTCCCAGCTCCTTGCCGGTCATGGCTTCAGCCAGCGTGTCGTACTGGGATTTCGCCTTGTCGCCGTCGTTCCACTGGCCCACTTCCAGCGTGACGTCCTGTCCTTTCTTGCCGGTGGAATACGTCAACGCGTATTCCTCGACGGGAGAGGTGCTGGACCACGTCGTGCTGGCGTCAGCCTTGGTACGCGCGTAATTCAATACGGAATCCGGCATGGCCTTGAGCAGCTCGCTGGCCCCGTCGGGCAATGCCACGGCATCGATCGACGGTTTGGTGGGCTCCGTCTTGTCGCCGTCCGTACCGTTCGAAGTGGAAGCCTGCTGGCTCGTCTGACCGGCCTGACCGGCCTGTCCGTTCTTGTTCAAGGCCCAACCAGGCCACACAAATGCGGAAATCAAAGCAAGCACAACCACAAGCGCGGCTGCTACGACGGCGGCAATCAATTTGCCATGCGAAGAGGAATTCTGCGTATCAGACATGCTTGTCATTCTTTCACAGCCATAAGACGCGCAACCATCCCCTCGAAGTCATGGAATCCAGTTCCCGAAACGGTTTTCAGCGCAATGTCTGTGCAACGAGTACGCCACCCGCGAACGTCTTGTCCCAAAACCTCCGTATTGTCGGCGATATGGCAAAGACGTCCTCGCAATTCCTCTGTTCCGAATGCGGCTGGAGCGGCCCGAAGTGGCTCGGCCGCTGCCCCGAATGCGGTCAATGGGGCACCATTGAGGAATTCCATGAAGCCCGTCCCGCGGCAGGCTCGCGTACCGCGGCTCCGGGACGGACCTCGCGCACGCAATCGCATCCGGTCGCATCGTCCGCGGCGAGGCCGATCACCGACATAGGCACGGAGAACATCTCCAGAATCGCCACAGGATTTTCGGAATTCGACCGCGTGCTCGGCGGTGGCATCGTGCCGGGATCGGTCACGCTGATCGCAGGAGAGCCGGGCATCGGCAAATCGACATTGCTGCTGGAAACCGCCGGCAATGTGGCGAGGCTGACGGCGTTCGCCACCGAGCGCAATACCGTACTGTATATTTCCGGCGAGGAATCGCAGGCGCAGGTCCGCATGCGCGCGTCGCGCATCGGCGCCATGGAGCCGAATCTGCTGCTCGCCTCCACCACGGATCTGTCCACGGTGTTGGGGCTTATCGAACAGTTCAAGCCGGCGTTGGCCATCGTCGATTCGGCGCAGACCATCGTCTCGCAGGACGTCGATGGCATCTCCGGCGGATCCACGCAGGTGCGCGAAGTGGCGAGCGCGCTGATTGACACCGCCAAAACCCTTGATATTCCAGTGCTTTTGGTGGGTCATGTCACCAAGGATGGTTCGATCGCAGGTCCGCGTACGTTGGAGCATCTGGTGGATGTGGTCTGTCAGTTCGAAGGCGATGCCGAAACCGCGTTGCGTATGCTGCGTGCAGTGAAGAACCGTTTCGGACCGACCGATGAGGTCGGCTGTTTCGATATGAGCGGCGAGGGCATTGAGGAGGTGACCGATCCGTCCGGCCTGTTCCTATCAACCGGCAATGGTTCTGCGGCGACGCAGGTGGATGGCACGTGCGTGACGTTCACGTTGGATGGGCATCGCAGTCTGCCGATTGAAGTGCAGGCGCTGGTCACCAAGTCGGTGCTGCCGACGCCACGTCGTGCGGCGAACGGTGTGGACTCCAACCGTATCGCCATGCTGGTGGCGGTGTTATATCGTCACGGTGGCATCAATCTGCTGGCCAACGACCTGTACATTTCCACAATCGCCGGCGGTCAGGCGCGTGAGCCGGGTTGCGATCTGGCGATTGTGGCCGCGTTGGCGAGCGCTGCGAAATCGAAACCGATTCCCCGCACGACGTGCGCGATCGGCGAGATTTCGTTGACCGGGCAGGTGCGCCCGGTGCCGAGACTGGAATATCGGCTTCGTGAGGCGGCGCGTCTTGGTTTCACCACCGCCGTTGTGCCGACGCTGCGCAAGAACGTCGCCGTGCCGGGAATGGGCGTGGTGCAGGCGGATACGTTGCAGGACGCGTTGGCCGCGATTCTGCGATAGGTCGCCGATGCCCAAACGGCATCGCCATCCGCTTTTTGCAACCCGGGAAAGCCCGTTTGGGTAACAAAACACGGATGGCGTCAATGATTCGCGTCAATCGAACCAATCAAATCAATCGAACCGATCCGTCTCAAGCGGTGAGGCGCTTCGTCTCCTCGACGTTGCGTTTCAGCTCGACCACCAGATCGTCGGCCGAATCGAATTTGATCTGCGGGCGCAGGAATCCAGCGAATTCCACGCGCGCCTGATGGCCGTACAGGTCCAACCAGTCATCGGTGATGGCGTAGGCTTCCACCACGCGTTCGGCGTCACCGTCCTCGTTGAACGTCGGCTTGGTGCCGATGGAGATGGCCGCCGGCCAGCGGTGTGGCGACTGCATGGCCACGCGCGCGTTGACGGACGAAGCGTCATACTGCTGCGATACGCCGTCGGCCGGTTTCTCCCCGGCTTCTTCGCCACCGTCGGCGGACTTCTCCCCCAAATCGACCAGCCAGCCGGCGTACACGCCGTCCACCGGCAGGTATCCGGCGACGTTCTCGCTCAGATTGGCGGTCGGGAATCCGATGGTGCGGCCGCGTTCCTCGCCATGCACCACGGTGCCTTCCACGGCATGCGCGTGGCCGAGTATCGCGTCTGCGTCCTTGATACGGCCTTGGCTCAGCAGATAGCGCACATTGGTGGAGCTCCACGTGCGCACCTCCTTGGCCTGATGCTTCTTGCTCCATGCGCGTCGTTCGGCCTTGGAAGCCCCCTCCAGAGGGTCGGAAGGCTCGCCGGGTTCGGACGGCATCACCGGCTTCGCATTGACCGGCACTCGGGTCAGCCCCGGACCGAAATCGTCCACGACCTCCAGCTGGAACACGCCGGTGGCGAGCGCCAGATTCTCAATGGCCTTCACGTTTCCGGCGCGGTTCGCGCCCATGGCGGCGTCGGAGCCGAGCACCAGCGTGCGCATGCCGAGTTTGCCGACCATCTGGCCAAGGAAGAAGCGGTATGATTTCGCGGCGAATGCCATGGTGTAGCGCACGATGAGCGTGTAGTCCACGCCGATGGCGTCGATGGCGCGCAGCCGTTCGTCCACACTGGTCAGCGCCTGCGTGTCAGGCGTGCCTGCGGGCGGTTCCTGACCGTCATGTTTGGCGGCGTAAGCGTGCACCAGCGCGGGACGCGGGTCGAACAGCACCACCACGGAGAACGCCTGCTCCTGTTCGGCGAGTTCGGCCACACGGCGGATGACCGCCTGATGTCCCTGATGCATGCCGTCGAATGAGCCGATGGTCACCACGGACTTCTTGTCGTTGCTCAGGGTCGGCCAATCCACCATGCCGCTGGCATCGGGGGTAAGCGTGATCGTCTTCATGTGTCCTTCTTTGCGTATTGTCCGTGTGTTTGTCGTGTTCGTATTGCGTGCAGGCCGGTCTTGATTGTTTCAGTTGAAGACCGCGACCGGCTTGGTCTCGCCACGTTTGGCGCGTTCCACGATCGCCACCAGATCGTTGGTTTCGGGAACGTACGCGGCCATGGTCGTATGGATGTCGTGGGCGATTCTACGGCCGAACCGCAGGTCCGTCGCCTCCTGTTCGGTGACGGGAAGCATGTCCATGGAAGCGGCCGCGCTGGCGACCAGGTCGAGTGCGTGGTCAACGGCATGCTCGGCATCGTCAAGCACCGCACGGTTGCGTGTCACTTCGATGCCTTCGCGGTTGGTGAAGGTTTTGGCTTCCGTATGGGCGGTCATGACGTTTGGCATGTTCACCGAGAAACGCCCGACGCGGATGCGGCGCAGCATGGTCAGATGGCCGCCGAGGCCGAGTTCGGAGCCCAGATCGCGGCCGAGTGCGCGGATGTAGGTGCCGGCCGAGCAGGTCACGGTCACGTCGAGTTCCATGACTGGCTGCATGTTCGGTTCGTTTTGCCCGTCGGTTTCGGCATGCCAGGATTCCTCCGGGGCGATTTCGATGGCATCGGCAAGCGGTGATCCCGCGCATGTGGTCGAAGCATAGCCGTATCGCACTGCCGAAACACTGAATTCCGAGATGGTCACCGGACGGGCCTTGAGGTCCACATCCTTGCCTTCTCGGGCCAGATCATAGGCGCGCTGGCCGTTGATTTTGATGGCTGAATAGGAGTTCGGCACCTGCTCGATGCGCCCGGTGAAATGATGGGCGATGACGTCTTCAACGGTCTGTCGTGAAGGGAATTCGGCGATAGTTCCCTCCCCCGGCAGCAGTTCGCCGTCGGCGTCGTCCGTGGTGGTGCGCTGGCCGAGTCTGATGGTGGCCAGATAGGTTTTGTCGTGGTCGACGATGTAGTTGAGCAGACGTGTGGCGTTGCCGAAGCCGACCACCAGCACGCCGGTGGCCATCGGGTCGAGCGTGCCGGCATGGCCGACGCGTTTCATGTGCAGGGCGCCACGCACCGCCGCGACCACATCGTGGCTGGTGACGCCCTGCGGCTTGTCGATGACCAGCAGACCGGAGTTGTCAGGCTTCGTCGTCATCGTCCCAATCCTCGACCTCGACATCGTCATCATCGTCGAAGTCGTCATCATCGGGCTCGTCGTGCTTGTACGGATCGGCGTCGCCGGCGTATTGCGCGTTGGCGCGGGACTTGGCGAGTTCTTCGTCGCGCTTGTGTGCGAGCGCGAGGATGTCCTCGATCTCATGGGCCTCGCCCGGCACTTCGTCGAAGATGAATTCCAGTTGCGGGGTGAGTCGCAGTCCGGCCTTGGTGCCTACCAGGGAACGCAGGCGTCCTTTGGCCTGGTTCAGGGCCTGCTGCGCGCGGCGGCGTTCGCCCTGCTCGTGTCCTTCGTGGCCGAGCTGGGTCCAGTAGACTTTCGCGATCTGCAGATCGTTGGTGACGCGCACTTCGGTGATGGTCACGTTGGCCAGTCGCTTGTCGTGCAGCTGCGCCTCCATGGACGATGCGATCACACGCTGAATCAACGCCGCGATGCGCGCGGCGCGGGGATTGGTTCCTGCCATTGCTGTCCTTTTGGTGAAAAGTTCTTGTTGTATCACGGAACGCCCGCAGTCGTGAACCGGCTGTGGGCGTTCCTTACCTGGTTATCGATGCGAAGCTCGAAGCACTCGGCTACTTACGCTCGATTTCCTGCATTTCGAAGGTCTCGATGATATCGCCGATCTCGATGTCGTTGAAGGTGCCGAGGTTGATGCCAGCCTCGTAGCCTTCCTTGACGGAGGTGACGTCGTCCTTGAAACGACGCAGCGAGGAGATCTCGAGGTCGTTGACGGTGGCGATGCCGTTGCGCAGGATACGACACTTCGTACCACGCTTGACCTCGCCGTCCTGAACCATGACGCCGGCGATGTTGCCGAACTTGGAGGAGCGGAAGATCTCGCGGATCTCGGAGTGGGAGGTGACGACCTCTTCGTATTCCGGCTTGAGCATGCCCTTGAGGGATGCTTCGATGTCCTCGATGGCCTTGTAGATGATCGAGTAGTACTTGATCTCCACACCTTCGCGTTCGGCCAGATCCGCCACCTGGCGGTTCGGACGGACGTTGAAGCCGATGATGACGGCCTTGTCGACGGTGGCCAGGTTGACGTCGTTCTGGGTGATGGCGCCGACGCCGCGGTGAATCACCTGGATGCCGACCTCGTCGGACACCTCGATCTTCATCAAGGAATCTTCCAGAGCCTCGACGGAACCGGAGGAATCGCCCTTGATGACGATGTTGAGCATATCCACCTCGGACTTGGCGAACTGCTCCTTGAGGCTTTCGAGGGAAACGACCTTGCGGCGCTTGGCCAGCTGGGCCGCACGCTCGGTGGCCTGACGCTTCTCGGCGATCTGACGTGCGGTACGGTCGTCGGAGGCCACCAGGAACAGGTCGCCTGCGGTCGGCACGGAGGTCAGACCCAGCACCTGCACCGGGGTGGACGGACCGGCTTCCTGCATGTGGTTGCCGTTCTCGTCGAGCATGGCGCGGACACGACCGTAGGAGGTGCCGGCAACGATGGCATCGCCGATGTGGAGGGTACCGGACTGCACCAGCACGGTAGCCACGGCGCCACGGCCCTTGTCAAGTCGGGCTTCGACGGTGGCGCCACGGGCGTCCATATCCGGGTTGGCGCGCAGGTCGAGCTCGGCGTCGGCGGTGAGCAGCACCGCTTCGAGCAGCTTGTCGACGTTGGTGCCCTGCTTCGCGGAGATGTCGACGAACATGGTGTTGCCGCCGTATTCTTCCGGAACCAGACCGTATTCGGTGAGCTGGCCGCGGACCTTGTCCGGGTTGGCGCCCGGCTTATCGATCTTGTTGACGGCCACCACGATCGGCACATGCGCGGCCTGGGCGTGGTTGATGGCTTCCACGGTCTGCGGCATGACGCCGTCGTCGGCGGCGACCACGAGGATCGCGACGTCGGTGAGTTCGGCGCCACGGGCACGCATTGCGGTGAAGGCTTCGTGGCCCGGGGTATCGAGGAACGTGATCTTGCGCGGCTCGCCCTCAAGGTTGACGGTCACCTGGTATGCGCCGATGCGCTGGGTGATGCCGCCGGCTTCGCCTTCGATGACGTTGGTGCGGCGGATGGTGTCGAGCAGTCGGGTCTTACCGTGGTCGACATGGCCCATGACGGTGACGACCGGCGGACGCGGCTTCAGATCCCTGTCCTCCTGCAGTTCCTCTTCGTCCAGGTTGATGTCGAACTGCTGCAGCAGCTCCTTGTCTTCCTCTTCGGCGGACACGATCTTGATGTTCCAGCCGATTTCTTCGCCGAGGATCTGGAACGTGGCCTCATCCAGGGACTGGGTGGCCGTGGCCATTTCACCAAGGTGGAACAGCACGGTGACCAGCGCCGCCGGATTGACGTTGATCTTCTCGGCCAGATCGGCGAGGGACGCGCCCTGACGCAGACGGACTTCCTGTCCGTTGCCGGTCGGAATGCGCACGCCGCCGATGACCGGAGCCTTCATCTCCTGGAATTCCTGACGCTTCGCCAGACGGTTCTTACGCGCCTTCGAGGACTTGCCTCCCTGACGTCCGAACGCGCCTGCAGCGCCGCCGCGGCCGCGGCCACCACGTGCCGGACCATTGCTCGGAGCGCTGTTGCCGCCCTGGAAACCGCCGCCATTGCCGCCGAAACGATTGCCGCCGCCGGCGGGACGCTGGCCGCCGCCCTGACCCGGACGATGCTGGCCCCACTGGCCCGGCTTCGCGCCGCCCTGACCCGGACGACCACGGAAGCCGCCACGCTGGCCGCCGCCCTGACCCGGACGGCCGCCACGACGTCCTTCGCCATTGTTGACGCTCGGACGGTTCATCGGATGCGGACGCGGAATATCACCCGGAGTCGGGGTGTGCATGCCCTGCTTGCGGCTGAACGGATTGTTGCCCGGGCGCGGTCCCGGGGTGTGCGGCTTCGCGCCGTTGGCGTTGTTGCCGCCCTGCGGGGCGTTGCCATGCTGGGGGCGAGCTCCCGGAACGGCCGTCGGGCGACCGGACTGGCGGCGGTCTCCACCCTGCGGACGCGGGGCGTTGCCGTTAGGACGATTGCCATGCTGGCGGGATTCGCCTGGACGCGGCGCGCGATGGCCCGGCTTCGGGGCATCGGACTTGGAAGCGGCATGATGCGGCTTCGGCGCTGCGGGGGCAGCCGGCTTCGGTGCTGACGGAGCGGCCGGCTTTGGCATGGAATGAGATGCCGGTTCGGCAGGCTTCTTGGCCGTATGGCCCGGCTTCTTGGAATCAGATGCGTTGCCCTGTCCGCTGGACGCGAATGCGTTCCTCAGCTTGCGTGCAACGGGAGGTTCAACGGTAGACGATGCGGACTTCACGAATTCGCCCATCGCCTCAAGTTTGCTTAAAACGGTTTTGCTGTCAACGCCAAGTTCCTTGGCAAGTTCATATACGCGTGCTTTCGGCACTCAATTCTCCTATCTTGGGCCGCGCGCATACGGGCGCGACCGCTACTGATTCACGGCGAGCTTGTTCCTTCTCATCGTGCAACCATGTTCGTGATACCTCGTCTTTTCCCTGGGCATGACGGCATGGCCGTCACGCTTTGGATTGTCGAGTCCAGCATACTCAAGCCCGTGGATTGTACGTCCACGGGCTTGTTGTCTACCGGAAGTGTTGTTTATTCCTCGGTTTCCCCATCGGAATGGTCCGCCGATTCGGCCATCTTCTTGGCATGCGCCTCAGCGGATTCGATGCCGATCTTCCAGCCGGTCAGCTTGGCCGCAAGACGTGCGTTCTGGCCTTCCTTGCCGATAGCCAGGGACAGCTGGTCATCGTGGATGAAGGCGATGGCCGTCTTGTTCTTCTCGCTGATCACCTGCACACCGGTGGCGACGGCCGGAGACAGCGCCGCGGCGACGAATTTCGCCGGATCCGCGGACCAGTCGACGATATCGATTTTCTCAGGACCGAGGTTCTCCATGACGGCGCGCACTCGGGCTCCGCCGGGGCCGATCAGCGCGCCCTTCGGGTTGACGCCTTCGGTGTTGGCACGGACGGCGATCTTGGTGCGGGCGCCCGCCTCGCGGGCGATGGCCATAATCGACACGGCTCCCGAAACCAGTTCCGGAACCTCACGTTCGAACAGGCGGCGGACCAGCTCCGGATGGGAACGGGACACCACGATTTCCGGGCCCTTCAGACCACGGGCCACGTTCACCACGTACACGCGGATACGTTCGCCGTGACGGTAGCGTTCGCCGGGCACCTGCTCGCGGCGCGGCAGCAGGGCTTCGACGTCGCCGACGGCCACGTGCACGTTGGATGTGTCCTTGACGTCCTGCTGCACGATGCCGGTGATGAGCTTGCCCTTCTGACCGGAGAACGCGCCGAACACCTTGTCATCCTCGGCCTTGCGGAACAGCTGGCTGATCACCTGACGAGCGGTCGCAGCGGCCAGTCGGCCGAAATCGTGCGGAGTGTCGTCGTATTCCTCGCCCAGAGTCGGCGCGGGATGGGGATCGTCTTCAGTCGGCTCGCCAGGAATCTCGTCCTGGGCCCATACGGTGAAGCTTCCCGCACGCGGATCAAGCTCGACGCGAGCGTGCTTCGCAGCGTGAGGGGTTTTCAGATATGCCAGTCGCAATGCTTCCGAGAGTGCGGCATCCAGCGTCTCGGGATCAATTCCCTGCCCAGCGGCGAGCTGGTGCATTCCTGCCAGGTCCAGTTCCATATTTCCAAGACCTCCTATATGAAGTTATTCCGAGCGCATGGCCCAATGGTCACAGTCAGATATTAGTCTAATGATTCATGCAGACACGTACCCCTTCTTTCCGCTCGGTTTCTTTTATCGCGAAACGCGTCTGCGCATTGCTTTGCACCGCTATCCTCATGCCGGCGCTGACGGCATGCTCCATGCCCAGGATCGCAGGCAGGGCTGAAGCCGAACAACGGCAAAGCCCGTGCGAGAAGGCCTATTTCGATGCCACCGCCGATAACAAGATCGCACACGACCAGCATCAGCACATCATCCGCCGCTATTTCTCGGCGCAGCAGGCGGTCTCCGCATGGACGAACACCGCGGCGCAATGTCCGGCGCGTTTTGCCGAAGGCACGTTGCGCAGCGCGCAGGCACGTCATATGGCTCGCGCACTGGGCGATCAACTGTCGGTGGCCGTCGCGCCGATCACGCTGTCGCGTTTCGACGATGTCGAATCGCTTGACGTCGATTCCAAGTCCCTTGCCACCGCCGCGCAGGCCGAAGACCGTGCCGGATTCGCCATGGAAGTGCTGGCGGCCCGCAACAGCGGCCATGCGACGCTGGATATCAGCGATCGTCATAAGACCACATCGCAACGGTTCGCATCCTTCTCGGGCACCATTGACGATCGTAGGAAAACGTACGAGGCCACCGCCTTGCTCGCCCACCCCGACACGATGCTCGATTCCGCCACCGGCCTTACGGCACCGACCGACGCCACCATCGAAATGAACTGCGCGCGAAGCGAGATAACGGCAATCGCCGGAAGCTCCAATGCCGCGAACGATCATTCCCAGTCACGCGTCGCCAATGCAAAACAGTCGACGGATTCGCGAGCGCAATCCCTGGGCGTACTTGCCGGTCTGATTGCGGACCGTGTCGAATTGGCGCTTGATTGGGGCTATCCTTCCTTCGACGAAGCGCTGTTCGCCTAAGGACGCACAGTCGGGCGCAAAGCAAGACACGCCGGAAATCACACCGTTGCAGCCAGTCCGATTTGACAATCGCCACCACTGTGGCACAATTATCAAGTTGCTTGTTTTCAGGTGACGAATGGATAAGTGTCCGAGCGGTCTAAGGAGCACGCCTCGAAAGCGTGTGAGGGCGAACCCCTCCGCGAGTTCGAATCTCGCCTTATCCGCCAAACACTAAAACCACAGTAAAGACGCTGTGGTTTTTTTGTTGCCAAAACCGTTGAAATACCGCCGTTTGAGCCGTTTCAAGCGCTCTCAGGCCGTCATACGCCCATATGCGTGACCATGCGTGAATATGCGACTTATGGGGTACGCTAAAGGGGAAACAGACGAGTACGGGTGCAGACGCCGAGCCCGTCCCCCACTAGTCGGCATGTCGGAAGGCTGGAACATGGGCAGACCACGCAAACGGCAACGCAGGCGGTTCGGAACCCTGCGCACCGTGACCAAGCACGGTCACGAATACATTGAGGCGAGCTACCCCACGCCGTTGGACGCGTTCGCCAAATGGCCCAACCTACCCAAACGGCAGACCAAGACGGTGGCACCCGACTTCATAGGCGAGGCGGAAGCATGGTTGAGCGAGGCCGAACGCGCCATAAAGCTGGACGCATGGACGCCACCGCAGCTGACTCGCAAGACCGAACGCCGCGAGGCCGTCACGTTCGCGGAATACGCCGCGCAATGGCTGGACACGCGTCACAGGAGCACGGGAGAGCCGATACGAGAGACCACCAAGCAGAAGCACCGCGAGGCCCTGCGCCTATACCTGCTGCCGTTCTTCGGACAAACAGCGCTCGCGGACATAACCGCAGCGGACGTGCAACGGTGGTGGGACACGTTCACGCCGGACAGGGCCGCCGAGAGAGTCAACCGCGAGGCCCGCAGAGCCAACGTGTACGCCACGTTGCGGGCGATAATGCGCAGCGCCGCCACTGAACCCGTGGACGCCGACGGCAGCACGCTGATAAAGGCCACGCCATGCAACCTGCGAGCGCTCAGGGGCGAGACGAAACACAAGGTGGTCATAGCCGAGATAGACCAATTGCAGGCCCTCTACGAGGCATTCCCCGAATGGCTACGCCTATACGTCTACTTGAGTGGATACTTGGGATTGCGCGAGGGCGAGTGCTTGGGGCTCGAACGGCAGGACATAGAACTGAAAAACATGCTGCTGCATGTGCGTAGGGCAGCGAAAACCGTCACATACAAGGACGGCAGGCGGGAGAACGTGCTGGGAGAGACCAAGACGCGGGGCAGCGTCCGAGACTTGCGCATACCCGAGTTCCTGGCCGAGCCGATAGCCGATCATCTGCGGGAGTTCACCGGCAGCGAGCCCGACGCCCTGCTTTTCCCGTCACCGCGCAGTGGTGGCGTATGCGCCGGACAGACGCTAAGAAACGCGTTCACACGGGCCAAGGAAAAAGTACCCGCGCTCGCCGGTATGCGCCCTCATGATTTGCGGGATACGGCACTTACCCGTTTGGCCGCCATGGGTGCCACCAATGGCGAGCTCATGCGGCAGGCGGGGCATCAGACGTTGGTGGTTGCGAGCAAGTACCAACACACGGTGGAGAGCCACTATGCGGGCGTATTGGACACATTGGCCCGCAGCGTGGAGGCAGCGGACGGCGAGCGGACGGCCACGACGGCGAACACCACGGCGCAGTCACCGGAACCGGCAGAGACCAGGGACGTCACGCCACCGGCCGACGAGGCCACGGACGGCCTGCAGACGGACGGCATGGGCGAGCTGGAACAATTGGCCGCGGTGTTGGCGCACATGCCGTTGGCGGCCCGTGTTGACGTGCTCAAGGGCATACCCGCAGAGCGACGATACAGAATCTTGGAGCTATTGGACACCACGGCGCAAGTAGAGACCATGCGCGAACTATTGAGGGAGGCGGCATAAATTGGCGAAAGTCACACCGGAATTTAAAAGGGCGTTGCGCCATTTCATCGATCAGACCGTGTACGGCGAGTATTGGCTGCTTGATGACAGCGGCGTAGCGCGCATATACGGCACGTTGTGCAGACGAAGGAACGAAGCCGCGCGTATGGTGCATGATCTGGCCGCGTGGCGTACGGGCCTATGGCAGGGTTTACGTTGGGCGTTCGAGCTGCTGCCCGACGAACGGGCCGACGAGTTCATAGACGACATAAAAGAGTTGGACGCGGACGAGGCCGTAGAGCTTGGCGCGCAATGGCTGCCGCTGCATATCGGCGGAATATTGGGAGAGCTCACCGACGATATAGACAAGTGGGAACGTCTGCTAATGGAACCATGCGACGCCATGGAACGCGCCTACAAGGCAAGAGCGTACGACATGCTGTTAAAACATATCCGTGGCATAGACGAACGCGAGCACGACGAACGGGCCACCACGTCCATGGAGACATACCCCGAAGAAGACCCGAGACGCTACCCGCTCACGCCCGAGGTGCAAGCGATCATGACATTAGCCGCAGACGCGTGCCGATACTGGAACGCGCGCGAGGCCAACCGCTTGGGGCGCGGCCATGTAAAAGCGTTGTACGTAGCTGTGGAATTAGGACGCGGCAAGCGCAGAACGGGCCCCGTTACCATAGCCAACGCGCTCGCCATGTTCTGCGACGCCTACAGCCATGGCGTAGATCCGTTGACTGGCAGGCGCCCACAGCTGCCGCAGCTAGGCAATTGACGCGCCATGCATGTGCGTACGCCGATAACGTGACGAATAACGTCGGAAAACGTGACGCGTAACGTCGGAAAAACACGTTACGTTTTCACCCGTTTGGAACGTTGATATTCTAACGTTTCCGACATCTTCGATGTAATGGGTGAAACGTCGGAATTTTCACGGGGAGATATCGGCAACTGCACCAGGGGGGGCCGTTTCGACGGTGGGGAGGGTATCCCGCCCCCACCTTGGTACGGCCACCACGGGCAAAGTGCCGTTTTTCCCCGCGATTTTTTCCACTCATGGCAGCATGACGCTTCATTGCGTCGATTATGGACACGCCATATTGGCGCTCGCTGTCGGCTGGACAATGCCACACCGTTTCGGTGGTGCTTCAGGCGAGTAGCGTTACTGTTTCGGTGGTGCTTTCAATTCACATGGACACTCACGGCCCACCGTTTTGGTGGTGCTACGCCCACCGTTTTGGGAGAGTAGCACCACCGTTTTGGTATGAGTAGCACCACCGTTTTGGGAGAGTAGCACCACCAAAATGGTGGTGCCAATTACAAAGACTACAAATAACTACAAGGACTACAAATAACTACAAGTAGCACCACCGTTTTGATGTAGCTTCACCGTTTTAGTGGTGCTTTGGAAAAAGAGGGCGTGGAACCATACCCCCGAACCATTCACGGACGGCAGGATGGGCACATGACGCCCACCCCCGCATTGAACACATCCGCCCCGATCATTGGTCATTGAGACACGGTACCCGAACAGCACCGCAGCGGCAAACATAGGAAATTCATATATTTGACCGGGTTCCGTCTGTTAAACCTCCATAATTCGGAGGGTATTACTTCCCCTCATTTCGGGTGATGGGCCCATGAAACGGAATACCCTGTTTAGGGACATTGGTTAATTCCGTCACCCGAAGTTACGGAATTGGATAGAGCGGCAAGGGGTACCCGTCACGTCGGTACCCCTTAGGAGCCGGCATTAACGACGTCCTGCGAGGCCGCGCCGCCGCGGTGCCCCGCCACCGCCAGCGTCGCGGCCACTCACGGGCCGATTATTCACGTTTCAGGGCCAATACGCCCAATAGGCAGGTTGGGGACACGGGCGCCGGCCACGACATGGGCAACGATCCGATATGCCCGCGAGCGTAAAGGGAGGCAACATCATTATTGCTGAAGTTGCTTGAACTGGATAACGAAGCGTTATCGAGTCTCACGGCGCGGGGTAGATTCAACCTAGCCCGCGAGCGCCAACGGCCTAACTTCAAGTTAGGGCCAAGCGCACGCCGCCGCCCGCAGTTCCGGCCAACATTACGATTTGTAAAGTTCGCATACCGCGAGCGCTAGTGCCTAAGTATTGTTTAGGGTCACTGCGTGCAATGTCGGCAATGGCGATATTGCACGCAGGCGCTGAGAGTACCCACTTGGCGGGTACTCTCTTTTCGAGTACCACGGATTGACGGTATGGCGCCCGCGGGCTGGAACGTTTGTTCTATTCGTGGCGGTTTTTCAATCTGCGTTCTATCTCGCGCACAAGTTCCATATCCGTGCATTGCGTGAGGTTGAGGCCGTTCGATCCCCCCGCGAGTTCATCGGCTGTGATTAGACCAATATCCGCGAGCGCCTGCGCCGGATTGACGCCGTATGCGCGGGCTATCTTTACGACGGTATCCGTGGTGATCGTTCCGCGTACCTGCTGCCATAGCGTGCTTTTTGGTATTCCGGCCTTGTTGGCTACCGCGTTGACGGAATCGCCGCCCGTCACTCTCTTGTACCAGTCGTTCGTTGTCATGGTTCAAGTATCGCACGCGTTTTCTCGCGTTACGGACACGCCGCGTGCGTTGACGTGCGCAATACGGTATTAATATCCGTAATACGGACATTATCGTTCGTACAACGCACGTATGAATCGAGGAACCATGGAATCGATAACCGCCACATTGCAGGTATTCATATACGTGACCGGCAGCGCCGCCGCGGTGCTGACGCCGTTCGCCATCACCGCGGCCATGGCAGACCCGCAGACCGCCCGCCGACTATGGCGCGGCCTAATGCGGCACATCAGCGGGCAACCCGTCACACGCCCCACGATCACCGGACGCGCCACCGGCCACCAAGGAGGCGGGGACAGGTGAACACGCTGCAACTGCGCCACTGCGCCACATACGACCGGCACGGCGTGCGAACCACGCAACCCGAACTACTGACCTGCGAATACGCGGACGCGTACGGGATACGCATAGCCATAGGAGCCGACCCGCTCACGGCGAGGGAATACACGCTAACCAAGGGCGAGGCGGCCAAACTGGCCGACTGGATACAGGAAGAACTAGGCAAGGACGCGAGACCATGAAACGACAGCAGACACCACCGCCGACCATCGAGAAACGCAGACGCAGCCTAGTCCGCGAGCGCCGTGCGGCCATGCTATTGGCCGTCGGACTCATACGCCACGCGGGCCGCCAACTCATACGGGACGGGGGCGGCGATCCTGAACCGTTCCGACTGCCCGAGTTCGACACCGCAGGCGAGGCCGTGGGCGTGGGAGCCAGCTTATTGGCGCTCGCCAACCGGCTGGAACCCGACCGGCAGCACACCACGAAAACACCACGCATGACCCTATAAGTCCATCAAGGAACCGAGGAACCATGAAACAGGCTACGAACATTGCCCCCCACGAGCGCGCGGAGGTTGACGAACTGTACACGGACGATCCCGAACGCCCGACGGTGCTGCACTACGTGCCGAAAGGAGGCCGTGGACGCGACACCGTGGCGATCTGCGGGAGTCTGATGCGGGCGGGAAACGTCATATTCAACGATGAGATCAAGAGCAACCGGCCACGCGTCATGTGCCCGTTCTGCGAATACATCATGCAAGCGGCCTGCGAGCGCAGCGGACGGGACTACGTGGGCGATTATCTACACGGCAGCCTGCGATTGTAGGCGGGGTTATCCACATTCCACCGGCTTCCGGCGCGCGCGGGCGTTGTTTCGTTATCGGCTTTATCGTGCGGGGACACGCCGTTTACTGCGTGGTGTGGCGTCATGGCGGTAGCCTACATATCACCAGCCGCGACAGCGGTTGACGTGGCTGCCGCCGCCACACGGCCCGCAAGGGGCCCGACATTGGCGGAACGATCCAAGGCGTTGCCCTAACGCCGCCCGCGGGAAACAACTAGGGACACACAAACACCGCAGCTATCGGCGGACGCTTCGAGGCGCCCGAGAATGGAGTTACCGGAAATGACCACCGCAGCAGTACCGCAGGCGGGCCCGTTATTGGTCAGCCGCAACGAGGCAATGGAACTATTGGGCATACGAGACCCGCGCGTTATCAACAGGCTGATACGGCAGGGCAAGATCAAGGCCGTGCGGATCGGCAGGCAGTACCGCGTCAACGTGGCGAGCGTGTACGCGTACGCCAACAGCGAGGCGTGAGCCCATGGAAAACGAGAACAGGCCCCGCCCAACCATTCGGACGAGGCCACGCCATGACGGCAATCATATGCTATCGGGGTGACGCCATGGGCAGCGATCTTATTGCATGGGCCGAGACGGTGCAGGGTTACGCGAAAATGATCGACCGCCCGCGCCCGACAGCACGCGCCGCGCAGCTGCTCACGCACATGTGCCGCATGTGCCTAGACCCCGTGTGTGCGGGCAGGCCGCCAATGAACCCACTCGACTATCGTTCAGAACCCGAACGCCGCCACGCCTACTACGAGCTGTCGGCGGATGGCAGGCCCGCGCAGCTGTTCACCGAGACCCGCGGCAACCTCAAAGACGCGCTCAATTTCACCGAGAAACAGGCGAGCGACGCCATGGGCCAATTACTACGGGGCGGATACATCGAACCAGCCGAAAGGCCGCACAACGGCAAACGGGCAACGTACCGGCTGCGTGTGGCCGAAATGTACACGGCGATCACCGCAGCCCGCGCCATCGCCCAACAGATCAGCGACGCGGGCGCCACGCAAACCAATTAGCCCCGCCACGGGGACACAGGGCCACAAGGAGGCCACACCATGAACAACCAGACCAATATCGAGATCACCGCCGAAACGGCAACACGGGGACTTACCGCCGCCGCCACGATGGGCCGCAAACGGTTCCGCAGAGCGTCACGCAACATCACATGCACGCGCTGCGGGCGTCACATGCGCAGCTACGCCGACTCGACGCAATGGTTGGCTAGTTCGGACGGCAACGGCTGCATATCCGGCTGGAAATGCCCGCAATGCCTAACGCCCGAGGAACGCCAACGGGCCGAACGCATGGACTACGGACTCGCCACATTGAGCCCGAGAGCCGGAACCGTCGGACGGCTGCAAGGCATAATCAGACCCGAGAACAGGCCCGCACCCGCAGGAGCCGAACCACTTGGCTACGTAGATGTCCCGCTAATCGCCTAGCGCGGACGGGTTCAGTAATAGTGAACCCACCGCAGCGCCGCGGAACAGGCGGGGGCGTCCCGAATGTTCGACACGCGGCCTTGTGACGCGCCGCCGAAACTCTTTTTCGCACGTCTCAGGTTTTAGGGGTCAAACCACCAACAGAGCGCCCGCACGTCACCGCGACGGCGGGCGCTCGCCGTATTCCGCCGTGGGGGGTGACTCCCGAGATGGCGGCCCGCAACCGCCGATAGCAGACCCGCGCATACGTACGCCGCGGGGCTGTCGTTTCCCATGGCGTAAGAGATTCTTACGCCACAGAGCGGCACGCGCGGGAGACGGCCATAACACAGCCCCGCAGGCCATGCCGCGCGATCAGCGGACGGAACCGGCCCGCGAGCGCGGCCACGTTTTTACCAATGTCACGAAATACGCCGAACCTTGGAACGGCAACCCGAAGCGCACGGCAATGACGGGCCGTAAGCGTTGCGCCAACGGAACGACACAACACATAAAAGAACGGGCGCAAACCGCTGCACCGCCCAAGCATGTGCGGGTAGGGGGTTATCCCTCAAGAGGCTGCCGGAACCGCCGGTGAGACGTTCCGCAAGTCTGTGAATAGTTCAAGTTTTTGCCGAATGGCACTCGCCGGCGAGTGCTGGGGTTTAGATCCGATTTTGCGACATGGAGTTAGTGGATCGCCAATCTCTCTAGAAAGAGTGAGGTGGCGTCTCATGGTTCCATCATTTCAAATGAGGCGGCAGATAGGGCGAGTGTTCCAGGCATTGTCGAGAGCCGGTGATTTTGGCTTCCGGTTCAAGGGGAGGGCGTTGTGAGAGTTGCGGCCGGAGACGAAAGGAGGCGCCGCCGAAACTCTTTTTTCGCGCGTCCGAGGTTTTTGGTGGGCAAACCACCAAACGATCAACGTCCGATCATGTGGCTCTCAGGTATGTGCCGGTGGGGGTGGAGTGTCGGTTTCGTTGGATCCGAACCGCCGGAGAGATCGCTCTAACCCGCGCAGGGTTCAAAAATAACAGACCCCCGGCGCTCGCCGCCTAGACGATGGAACCTTAACGGCGGTCGGTTTAACCTACGTAATTCGGAGGTTTTTCAAATGACATAATCCACGCTCACGCGTTGCCCTGGGCTATATTAGGTACATGCGTAACGACGCGCCGACACGCGTATTTTATGGCATATTATTGGGGACGTAATGGAGGACAGCCATAACTGGGGACGCCTAAACCGTTGGAAACACTGGGAGTACAGATATTGTGGCGGAATCTCGCCTTATCCGCATGCAATGAAGGTTGAAACAATGGCGTTTCGGCCTTTTTGTTTATCTGCTTTGCATCTGCCGAAATACGGAATCCGGCATCGAGAAAACGTCGGGGAATCAGTATCCCTGCTCGTGCACGGAAGCGTTGACCCACTGGTCCTGCTTGACGTCGCAGCCGGAGAAGATGCCGATGTCGAGCATGCAGTCGCGGTAATCGCGGCCATGGGCGATGGTGATGTAGTTGTCGTCGACCATACGGTTGTGTGTGGGGTCCAAACCGACCCAACGTCCATCATGGTAGATTTCGACCCATGCGTGCGTGGCGCCCTCGCCGCCGAGCAATCCCGCGATGTATCGGGCAGTGAGTCCGACGTGCCGGCACACGGACAGCATGACGTGCGCGTAATCCTGGCATACGCCCTTGCGTTGAGCGAACGCTTCCTCGGCGGTGGTGCGGATGGTGGTGGAGGCCGGCGTGTAGACGAACGTTTTGAACACCTCGTCCATCACCTCACGGGCTTGGTCGATCGGCGTGCAGTCGGCAGGCAGGGACACGATGCGTTCATGGCAGATGCCGATCAACGCTTCGATGGCCGGCCCCGGCACTGTCAACGCCGAATTGAAGCGGTACAGCGGCTTGTAGATTTCGGATTTGATATGCGCGTTGTCCACGAAGGCGATGCCGGTCACCGAGTAGTTGAACATGGTGTGCGGTTCGGGAATGAATCCGGTCATCACCACGGAATCGAAGGAATCGATGGTGGTTTCGAGTTCCACATCCGGTTCGATTTTGACTGCCACGTCGATCACCTGCTGGCGTGGGCCGGTGGCTGGAATGCAGCGCAGTTGGAAGCGATGGTCGGTCACGGGCGAGCTGAATGAGAGCTTCATCTCATAGTCAAACACCAGTTTCTTCACATCGTCTCCTCAGCGATTATTGTCGTTCCTTCGGCGTTTTCCACGCCGTGGGCCTTGTTCTAGCCGTTATACACGCACCGTGCGATGGCTGTGGCACGTATTCTTCACAGTCGCGCGGCGTCCATGTCCATCGTGTTGAGCATGCCCAGATCCTTCAGATCCTTCGTGGAGATGCGCCCATCGAAATCTTTCAGCAGCATCCCCAGTTTTTCCGCAAGCTCCGCATATCCCCGCTGCGGCAGCTGGCCGACCAGCCAGCGCAATCCTTCGGCGAAGCATTGCGGTACCGGCAGACCGTTCAACGGCAGGATGTAGCTGCCCAGTTTGGCGAGCGGCGCCTTGAGCTCTTCCACGGAATATCCGAATCGTGTGTACAGATCCAGACGTTCCAGATATTTGCCCACGAAAATGAACGATTTCAGAGTCGGTTCGACGGGGGAATTCTCCACACCTCCCCAGAAGGCGAGCATGTTGTCCGCGATGTCGCGGTGTTTGAAGATGTCCGCGTCCGTGCCGCCGTATTCGGATGCCTCCACTATGGAGCTCATGGCCAACTCCACCTGCTGCAACGAGCGAGAACCAAGTTCGGGGCGCAGAATCACCGCGTTGTTGAACGCGTAGACGATGGCGCTGCGTACGGAATCCGGATTCTTCTCGTCGTACAGGAAGCTGTGGATGAACGCGTCGAAATCCTCGAAATCCTCCGGCAGGTCGAGCGCGCGGGCGAACGGTCGGAACGCGTCCACATCCGTGTCCATCACACGGTCGTAGAAGGGGAAGAATTGGCTCAGCGTGGTGAATACGCGTTCCGTGTAGCGGCCGAGCCAGAACAGGTTGTCGGCCTTCGACGCGGTGACGAGTGCCAGCGAGTGCTTGCGGGACTGTTCCAGCACGCGCACGACCTCCGAGCCGGGTGCGTAATCATGCTCCACGCCGGTCTCTTTGGCCAGTACCCAGGTGTCCTTGAAACCGCCGCCCTGTGATGAGTTGACGATCATCTGGCCCGGTATGGACGAGTAGCGTGTCAGTCCCGAATACCATGCGTGCGTGTTCTTGCCGGTCACCACGAAGGCACGCAGGTCGCATTTACGTGAGCTCATCTGTCCGGTTTCGGGGTCCACCACGTCGATGTCCTTGAATTGGATGACCTCCTGCGCGATGAACCGGCGCGGTTCGGCCTTGATGCGTTCGGCCAGTTCCTCTCGTTGCGACCGGTCGAGCGATGAGCCGAACACGACGCCGTAGCCGCCCGCTTCCGCCACATCCTTGATGACCAGTTCGCCGAGCCGGTCGAGTACCTCCTTGCGGTCCTTGTCGAACATCGGCATGTAGGTCGGCGCATTGTGCAGAATCGGCTCTTCGCCGAGATAATAGCGGATCATGTTCGGCACGAAATAGTAGATGGCCTTGTCGTCGGCCGCGCCGTTGCCCGGAGCGTTGACGATCGCCACATTGCCCGACCTGTAGGCGGACAGGATTCCCGGCACGCCGATCACGGAATCCGGGTTGAACGCGAACGGGTCGAGATATTCGTCGGACAGACGGCGGTAGACCACGCCGACGCGGTGTTTCCTGCCGGCATAGTCGAGGAAGTACACTTTGTTGTCCACGACTTCGAGGTCTTCGGGGAACGCGAGCGCCGCGCCGGTTTTCTCGGCCAGGTATGCATGTTCGAAGAACGCGGAATTGTACCTGCCGGGGGTGAGCACCACTGCTATGCCGTCGGTGGAGACGAAATCCATGGATTGGCGCAGCAGTCGTGGATAATCGCGATTGTCGCGCACACGTACGTTGCGGAACAGGCTGGGCGTGATTCTGCGTTCGATATCGCGGGCGAACAGCGGATAGCTGGCACCGGATGGAATGCGCAGATTGTCTTCCAGCACCCACCATTGCCCGTCCTGCCCCTGCACCAGGTCCTCGCCGGCGATGTGCGCGAACACGCCGCCCGGAGGTGTCACGCCGTTGACTTGCGGAAAGTATCCCGCGGACGTGTACACGTATTCTTCCGGCACGATGCCGTCCTTGATGGCCTGCTTGTCGGAGTAGATGTCGCGCAGGTAGGCGTTCAACGCGTTGACGCGCTGTTTCAGTCCGGCTTCCATTCTGTCGAATTCGTCCGATTCGATGATGCGCGGAATCGGATCGTACGGAAACAGCCGGTCATGGTACTCGCCGTTCTTGTAGATGCCGAACCGTACGCCATTACGGCTCAGCTCCCGGTTGATCGACTCCCGACGATCGACCAGTTCCGAAGCCAACCTTCGTGCGGCGGATTCAATCATCGTTCCACGCTCCCTTCCACCCCATGCGAACGCATGCCAATCTGAGGCATCGTGCCTTGATGGAAGAAAAACCTAACGAACCAGCGTTTCCGGAAAACGAAACGGTCTGTTACGACAATGTCTCGGCAATGGACATGACAAGCGCCCGTAACCTGGCTGTGACAATCGCAATAAAGCTACAGTGTGCGCTTGGCGCGAATGGCTTCGGCGCGGACCGCCAGCTGGTCGTCGGCCGGATATTCGATATGCTCCAGCGTCAGTCCTTGCGGCGCGATCGGTCCTGTGGAGCCTTCGCGCAGCGGAGCCGCCATTTTTCCTGCAAACCAGTCGAGGGAACGTTTGCCGATACCGACCTGCACGCAGCCGTTGACGAGGGAGCGCACCATATTGCGTGCAAACGCGTCGGCGACGATCACGAAGCAGACGAGGCCCGATTCCACGGTCGGCGTACGGTACCGCTCCCCCATCGTCATGCCGTCGTCGATAAGCGTCCGCTGCGGCACGCGACGCCAATACGCGGTCTTCACCTCGCGTATGGTGGTGCCGCCCGGATTTGGGGTGGCGAACGAGCCGAAATCGTGCAGGCCGATCGTCATCGCAGCGGCTTCGTTCATGGATTTGAGGTCAAGTTCATCGTCGATATGCAATACGAAGTTTCTGGTACGGGGGTCCACCTCGCTTGACCTATCGGCGATTCGGTACACGTAGGTACGTTCCAACGCGGAGAAACGCGCGTCGAAACCGTCCGGAGCGGGTGCGATGCCGCGGATTGCGATATCGGCCGGCAGCATGCGCTGAAGTCTGCGGGTAAGCGCGATGACGGGCGGCACGTCCATGTGGCCGACGCAGCGTTTGAGCACGTCCTCGTTGACGTCCAGATGGCATACCTGATGCGAGGCGTGCACGCCGGTGTCGGTTCGTCCGGCCACGGTAAGGCGCAGCGGTTCGGTCGGGTCTCCTTCCGGTACGCGAAGAATGGTATGCAGCACGCGTTCGATTTCGCCCTGTACCGTACGTATTTCGGGCTGTTTCGCCCATCCGTAGAAGCCGGTACCGTCATATGCCAAATCGATGCGTAGTCTCACGGCATTGAGCATAGCAAATGGCTGGCATAGTGAGGCATGTGGCGCGACAGTCTTGGCAGCAGATATGACAAAGGCCGGGAACCTTGCGATTCCCGGCCTTCAATCAGCTAAGAGCGATTCACTCGGCGTTCTCAGCAGTAGCCTCTTCAGCGGCGGCTTCCGGAGCCTCGGCAGCGGCAACCTTGGTTGCGGCTTCGGCTTCCTTCACCACGGCCTGCTTCGGGCTCACCGGCTCGGTAACGAGCTCGATGATGGCTGCCGGAGCGGCATCGCCGCGACGCGGAGCGATCTTGACGATGCGGGTGTAGCCGCCTTCGCGCTGCTCCATCTGCTCGGCGATCTCGGTGAACAGCTTGTGCACGACGGACTTGTTGCGGATGACGCGCATCACGCGACGACGGTTGTGCAGATCACCACGCTTGGCGAGCGTGATCAGGCGCTCGGCCAGCGGACGAAGACGCTTGGCCTTCGGCAGGGTGGTGGTGATGCGGCCGTTCTGGAACAGGCTGGTGGCCATGTTCGCGAGCATAAGACGCTCATGAGCCGGGCTGGAGGCCAGACGCGGACCCTTCTTTGGTGTAGGCATTGTTTCTCCTTGAAAGCCCCGTTGGATTCAGGTGGGCAGTTGCCCGAACGTCCGAATCCAACGAAGCGGTTAGGTCAAAAGTGGCGGATCACTCGTCTTCCGGCGAGAAGAAGGTGCCACCTTCGAGATTATTGGCATCGAAGTTACCCAGCGGGGAAGCCTTGAGGGCGAGTCCCAGAGACTGGAGCTTCTCCTTGACTTCATCGATGGACTTCATACCGAAATTGCGGATATCGAGCAGATCCTGCTCGGTGTGGGCGACCAGCTCGCCGATCGTGTGGATGCCCTCGCGCTTCAGGCAGTTGTAGCTGCGCTGGGTGAGGTTCAGGTCCTCGATCGGGATGTTCATCTCCGGGTTGGTTTCCTCTGCCACAGGAGCAGGGCCAACCTCGACGCCCTCAGCCTGGGTGTTGAGCTCACGGCACAGACCGAAGAGTTCCACCAGGGTGGAGCCTGCGGATGCGACTGCATCGCGCGGGGAGATAGCCGGCTTGGTCTCCACGTCCAGGATGAGCTTGTCGAAGTCAGTGCGCTGTTCAACGCGGGTGGCTTCCACACGATAGCTCACCTTGAGCACCGGGGAGTAGATCGAGTCGACCGGAATGCGGCCGATCTCGGCGTTATCCTGCTTGTTCATCTGGGCGGGCACATAGCCGCGGCCACGCTCGACGGTGAACTCGATCTCGAGTTCGCCATCCTCGGCGAGGGTAGCGATATGCATGTCCGGGTTGGCGATGGTGACGCCGGCCGGCGGGGTGATGTCGCCCGCGGTGGCCTCGCCCTTGCCGCTCTTGCGCAGATACATGACAACCGGCTCATCGTATTCGCTGGTGAGCACGATGCCCTTGATGTTCAGCAGGATTTCGGTAACGTCCTCTTCAACACCCGGCAGAGTGGTGAACTCGTGCGGGACGCCGGAGATACGCACCGAAGTCACAGCCGCTCCCGGAATGGAGCTCAGGAGGGTACGGCGCAGCGAGTTGCCAAGCGTGTAGCCGAAACCAGGCTCAAGAGGCTCAATGGTGAAGCGGGAACGCTGAGGGTTGAGAGATTCCTCGGTAAGTGTCGGACGCTGTGCGATAAGCACTGTGGTTATCCTTTCAGCTTCAGGCCGGTGGTGCACTCACCGGCCATAAGCGGCGTTGGATTGATGATTTCTTCTAGTGCTCAGACGCGACGGCGCTTCGGAGGACGAACGCCGTTGTGTGCCTGCGGGGTGACGTCGGTGATGGAACCGACTTCGAGTCCGGCGGACTGCAGGGAACGGATGGCGGTTTCACGACCGGAACCCGGGCCCTTCACGAACACGTCGACCTTCTTGAGACCGTGCTCCATAGCCTTGCGGGCTGCGGATTCGGCGGCCATGCCAGCGGCGTACGGCGTGGACTTACGGGAGCCCTTGAAGCCGACATCGCCACCGG
>OLOB01000223.1_pt1 | contig 49619 bp, 41 predicted proteins | sample 1671911 | NCBI WGS metagenome assembly OLOB01 (sample SAMEA3136625, study PRJEB25190) | human gut metagenome | biome: human gut; feature: human-associated habitat; material: faeces | place: Austria | collected 2013
TACTGTTGCCTCCTTCTTTGTTTTCTATGCGCAATACTAAAGATTATCACATACCTCTATATTACCATATTTTTATAGGAAACTTCACTAACCGTCAATAGTGACATCACTAGTATTAGCATAGTTATCAAACATATGTTCCTAATGACATAACAAAGGCGCTGTATCGACAGTGAAAAAGCCGGCACAGCGCCTTTTGTTATATTCAAATTCTGGTCTCCTCTATAGGATTTCTCATTTTCATATTCATACCTAATCTAACAGTACGAACTACCAAGAGAATATATTATCTAAAATAGTATTATCTATACTTTATAAAACGAGGCTGGGAAAAAAGTCTCAAAACTTAAAAACCGTTAGAAATCATGTTACTAAAAACGTTGATTCCTAGCGGTTTTTAATATAACTATTTTCTAAAATTTATCTGAAAATATAGTTTTTTCCCAGCCTCTTTTATTTTAAAAATAATTAAAAAAGGTTGGAAATTGAGGCAAGATACATTATAATTGTGTTGTTAATTAGCAACAATTTTTTCAAAGGTGTGATGAAAGTGTGGATTTAATTGCAAATGCTAAATTATTTATCGCTCAATACCATTTTTTGTATAAAAGAGGTAAGGTTCGATATAATTTAAATCAAAAAACAGAAACTTTTTTACGTGAAATAAATATGACAGCAAAGGCAATGTCTGCATATATTTATGAAAATTTAAAGCCTGAATTGTATTACCAAGGGCCATCTAAACACCATAAATTAATCGATTTTCAAATAATGGTTTTTGAATTACCATACGAAAATAAAAAATTATATGTAAAATTAGCTATAGGTGAAGAGCCTATTTCTAACAATGAAACAGATGGAATAGTAATCTACATGTCATTTCATCCAGAAGAAGCTGAAATGAATTTGCCATTACAGGAAGGTGATAACAAATGACAAAGTATGTAAATAATTTTTTAATAGACTTAGGAAGAATTGAAAAGTTTGAAGTTGTATCAGTAAATGAAACTGTAACTGTTAAAGATTTAACTTTTAAAAATATGCATACTTATTGGAAGTCTGTTACTACGGGTGAGCTATACCTTCCATTTAACGATCCTGATATTAACTTAAATTCAGATTATGATAGATATAGGGCAGAAAAAAAATTACTTTCAACTAAAGATATTATTAACATTAGAAAAAAATATAAATTATCTTTACGTAGTTTTGCCAAAGTTTTAGGAATTGGCTATTCTACATTATCTAAAATAGAAAATGGAGCACTTCAATCTAATGAACATGATGCTTTGCTGAGATTAGCGAGTGATTCTTACAGCTTTTATAATAATTTAGTTTTACCTAAAGCTGAATTATTAACAGACAAAGAGCTAAAAGAATTAAGTAAAGTTATTGAAAAATTAATAGTAGTTTCTTATAAAGAACACGAAATAATTGCAGGTAATGTACTAAGTAAAACAAATGAGATGATAACTACAATTAATATTTTTAATTATGATATAAAAGAATCAGAAAGAAGATTTGAAAAGGAGGATTCGGAATGGCAACTAGAGAATTCGATATTAAAAAAATTTATTCAACCACATTGGATTCAGTAAACCTTAAATTTAGTAATTTGTCTGATAATACAATTGAAATTAAAAGAAAAAATATGCTATCTGTAAGTAAAAATGAAATAAATAACATACGTATAGTTGAGGACGTTACTTTGAAAGGAAAAAAAGACTTAGATCCATTTATAACTATAAGAACTATTGCTATATTTAAAACTACAAATGAAGATAAAAATTATTCTTTGGATGGTGCATCTGAAGAATTTAGGGAAAAACTTTTTGCTCCAACACATAGTATGACGAGAGAAATTGTTGCTAAATTAACTGAAGCATCGTTTGGAAAGCCGCTTATAATCAAGTAATATTTACAGCATCTCATACGTAATGTGTGGGGTGTTTTTTTATTCTATTTTATTTGTATAACATGTTATACTTGTATAAATAAGTATGGAAGGTATATGCAGTGGAAACAGTTAAAGCTAGAAAACAAGGAAACGGGACTATTATTCTAGTACCTAAAATACCAGACATTTTTGAAAACGTTGAATCTAATGAGTATTTTGATGCAGACACAGATAATTTAGTTAAAGATGTTCAGTTAAGAGGAGCTGAACTTAGTGATTAAAATCAAACAAGAAGATATTGTTACTATTGATTTTGATCCATCAAAAGGATCTGAAATTAGGAGAAACATAGGACATCTGAATGTAGCTGAGTTTTTGCTTATCAGCCAATATACCGAACACAATTTCAGATAATGATGATTTTTTAACTAGGCAGGTGAAAACAATGTTCGAAGATAAGTATAGCTTTACTCAAGATCAAAATAGAAGGTTTGCCAAGATGAATCTAACAAGATTAGTATTTACTAATTCAAGATTTGAAGGCGTAAATACTACATTACCGCAAACGCAAACAATCATTGATGGTTTAGGAGTTGACGGTGTGCCTATTGATGATATTAATGTAATTGTCCAATTAAAGAGAGCATGGCAGTACATAATTAATGAAGATAGGCCAGTGTCATTAAGAGTAATGAAAAATATCAATAGTGTAGTTGCTAAAATGGATTCTTTGGATCCAGGGGAACTCAGAAATGGTAGTGGCTTTGTTGCAACATTGAGAGGAGACTTCATACCACCTGATGTTGATGAACAGGCAGAGGAAAAGTACTTGAAGGAATTACTAGAAAACAAGAATAAATCCACTACAGAAAAATCAATCGAGTTAATGTACCATTTGATGAGAAACCAAATTTTTTGGGATGGAAACAAAAGAACAGCAACATTAATTGCCAATAAATACATGATTGACAATGGAGCTGGATTGATTAATATTCCTTTAGACTACTGGGACGAATGGAATAAGCTGATTTCTGACTATTACTATGACAACGATATGAGTAAAATCAAAGAATGGACTTATAAGATTGGAATCCAGGGGATAGATAGCTATAGAAGTATTTCTCAAGATAGAGAAAATTTGGTGAATTTAACCAAGCGAAAACCGAAAGAAAGATAGTAAAAAACTGTCCAATTAAACAGACAGTTGGACAGTTTAAATTATTATGGCGTGTTCTTACACGTCTTTTTTATTTTAAGCATCAATTAAAATCTAATATTTATTAGCATAATATCCATCTAAATACCCTGCAAATCTTTCTCTATCTTTGCTTGAAATGGGAATATCATGATAAGTCGTTGCTAACATGATCATTCTAGACAAATCTGTTTCTATTGGAATCGCATATTTACGCTGTTCAGCAGTTTTTGAAATTCCAATTAAATCATTAATTGGTACTTTAAAGAAATCAGAGAGCTTTATTAGCTCATTAATTGATAGTCTACGTGTGCCATTTTCCAACTTTATAATGGCATCACGACCAACTCCAAGCTTATCTGCTAATGCAATTTGACTAACATGATACTTCTTTCTTAGAGAAATAATGTTGTTTTTTAGCACTTTATCATTCTCAGTTAATTCCATGTGATTCTCAACTCCTTTATATACCAGACTTTAACTTAATTCTACTAACTTGTTAAAGAAAAATCAAATTTTGTGCTAAAAATAAACATATCAGTCGAAAGTAAAATTCCTCTAACTCGTTAAATAAAAATTAAAAAAATGTTGTAAAAGTCAACATTAAAATAGTTGACAAAAACAAAAAGCAGTAGTACACTAAACTTGTAAAGTTAAGAATTTTTAAAGTATATTTTATATTGGTTTTGATAAGGATTTTATTAAAAGGAGGAAATCTCTTATGAAAAATAAAGTTTTAACTACAACAATTGCAACAGGATTAATGGCAGCGGGTGTTCTAACAACACAGAATCCTGCAAATGCAAAGGCGGACACAGTTCCAACAGGGGGTAATACTTCTACTAATGAAGTAGCTACACAAGAAAGTGATGCTAAAACTATTGCTCAAAATAATGTAAACACTGCTCAAACTAATTTGGACAAAACTAAAGCAGATACACAAAGTGCAGACGATAGTTTACAACAAGCTAAAGCAAATGAAGCAGCAGCTCAAAAAGCAGTTGATGAACAAGCAAATAAAGTTTCTGATGCACAAAGTAATGTTGATAAAGCCCAAAATAATGTAAATACAGCTCAAAATGAATTGACAACAGCTCAAGAAAATGCTAAAAATGCGACAGAAACAAATATTCAAGCTGCTAAGGATAATGTAGCAACACAAGAACAAAATGTTGTTACAGCACAAGATCAATCAAAGCAAGCTAACAATGCTGTTACTGAACAAACCAGCAAAGTTTCTGATGCACAACAAGCAGTTGATCAAGCTAAAAACAATACTTTTGTAGCACAAATCAATGTAAATGAAGCTCAAAAAGCAGTTGATGGTGCAAAAGCAGCTATGGATCCAGCTAATGTACAAGCTACTGTTGATGCAGCTAACAAAGCTGAAGCTCAAGTAAATAAAGATAAACAAGACGTAGCCAAAGCACAAACAGATCTAGATAATGCAATAGCTGCAGATGCAACACGTCAAACAAATATTGATAATGCGCAAAAAACAGTAGACACAGCAAAATCAAATGTTGATTTCTCTACAAAACAAGCTCAAGAAATGGAGGATCAACTTAATAAGTATCAAGGAATTAAAGATGCTGCGCAAAAGGAAGTTGATGACTTAAATGATAAGTTAGCTAATGTAAATACTATTACAATTAATGATGTTAAAGCTTATAAAAAAGCATTTAACGATTGGTACACAGGTAGTAAACGTGGGGTAAATTGGACTGAAGAAGACAAGAACTTCTTAAATGATTTTATGAGTTCAAATACATATAAGGGTAATGCAGCTGATAAAGATATAGTAGTAGATATAAACCACTTAACAGCTGATCAAATAAAAGAATTGTCTTTATTCTCAGCTGATTTGTTAAATCAAGTAAGAAATCAATTAGGACTTCCAAAAGTTATTGTTACAGAAGGATCTTTAAAATTAGCTAAAGATGTTACAGATAACTATGTTAGTGATAACTGGGATAAATACGATCATGACGTAGAAGGAATATCCCGTGCTGCAAAAGAAAATGGGTTGTTAACGGGTGGAAACTTCTATGAAGATGCTATATTCTCTTCGGCATTTTCTGAAAAATCAACAATGGATGATTTAAAGAATATTCTCTTTACAGGAATTGTTTCTATGATCGGTGGTTATGGTGATGAAATGTTACATGCTGCAGGATTATTAGGTGTTAATTTTGGAGATGATATTAATACAGGTAAAGAACAATATTTCTCAGCTGGTACAAGTATGTTTCCAATTAAAGAAGATCAAATGTGGGTCACAAAAATGGGGCATTTCTTCAATGTAAGCAAGGATTATATTAATGATTCTGCTAAGTTTTCAACGACAGAAGTTCCAGGTACTTCAACTGAAGATTTAGTTACTCAATTAAATACAGCTAAAGCTAAGCTTTCTAGTGCAATAGATGCTTTTAATAAAGCTAAAGATGCTAATACACAAGCACAACAAATTTTAGCTAAGAATAAAGCGGAATTAACAACTGCTCAAGATAATTTAACGAAAGCTCAAAATGTGCCAGTTCAAACAGAAACAGCACAAAAGTCTTTAACGGATGCACAAAACAAATTAGCTGCGGATACTAAGATTAATGAAGATGCACAAGCTAAACAAAAAGCTGCATTAGGTGATGAAACTGCTAAACAAAAAGTTTTAGATCAAGCAAATGCAAACTTAGCAACAGCACAAAAAGCTCTAACAGATGCACAAGCTAAACAAAAAGCAGCTGAAAATAATCTCTCAGCTGAGAAAGCTAAATTAGCAAGTTTGCAACAAGTAGCTAATGAAAAGACACAAGATGTTAAGGCTGCACAAGTAGCATTAGACGATGCTAAGAATAAACTAGCAGCATTAGAGAATGCACCATTGCTAGTAAAAGCAGCTGAAGATAAGTTAGCAGCAGCTCAAAAAGCATTAGATCCAGTAGAAAATGTATTAGTTTCTGAGAAGGCTAAGTTATCAGCATTGAAACAAGATTTAACAGATGCACAAGCTGATGTAGCAACAGCTCAAAAGAATTATGATGAAAAGCTAGCAATTCAAACTAAAGCACAAACAGATCTAGATAATACCAAGAAAGTGCTACAAGCAATTTATGACCGTGAAGCTCTAGAAGCACAAATTGCAGCTCAAGAAAAAGCAAGAGAAGAAGCTGAGAAGAAAGCTGCAGAAGAAAAAGCACAAGCTGAAAAGAATGGTTATCATGTAGATGGTAACAAAGTAGTTGATGAAAATGGTAACCAAGTATCAAATTGGACTGTTAAAAATGGCCAAATTATTGATAACAAGGGTAAAGTAGTATCTGGACTAACTATTAATAAAGCTGGTGCTGTAGTAAATGAGGCTGGTCAGCAAATTAATTCTAAGAATGTAGTGGATAATCTACAAGCTAAGCGGACTCAAGCTCCAGTTGGTCAATCTAAAGTAGCTGGTAAGACATATGTAAGCACAGTAGTAGTTCCTGAAAAAGCTGAAGTAAATACATTGCCACAAACAGGTGAAAAAGAAAGTAAGACAACTCTTGTAGGTGCAATCTTAGTAGGATTGGGTAGCTTAGTTGGATTATTCGGATTAGGTCGTAAGAAAGAATATTAATAATAAATAGGAGGGGGACAATATGGAAAAAGCATGGAATATCGTAAAAATAATTTTTGCTAGTGTAGATCGAGGATACCTGATTAGAAGTTATATTCTAGGCTTTCTGTACATGGCAATTGTAGTTGCTCCACATACTTTTATGTATTGGCATAGAGATACAACTTGGATTACACTATTACTTTTTCCATTTGCTAAGTTAGTCTGGGACGGAGTGATGAATACATTAATTGGAAATAACGTATTTATTTTTCCAATATGGATCATATACCTATGGAAATTTACAAAATACTATATCTTAATTAAGTGTATCTGGTTTATTTGTCCTCTTGGTATAGCTTATCTTCTATTTATTAATCGTGAGTATATTAAACAAATGTAAATAAAGCCCTGGACTTTTGTAGGTCTGGGGTTTTGTTATACTTTAATTTTAATATTTACATTTTTTTGAAAAAATGGTAAACTATTAACATATCATATACTATGTTAATAGTTAGGAGAGGTGATTCATGGGAATATTGAGACAGCATTTACAAAATGAGTGTGATCCGCGGTTACCAGGAGAACTGGCATATAGTGTAAAAGAAGCATATAGTTATTTAAGATTATTAGTTAATAGTAATCCTATTTTACAAAATAAAGAAATGAAAAAAACGTATGGACATCTCAGACAAGGCCTGGTTGACGTAGCTTTAAGAACTGTATTAGAAAAATCAGGACTAGATGTAAATGTACATATGAGATCAGCTTTACATAATAGAACTGGTGGCTATACCTATTCAATGATAGAAGCTAAAGGTGCTATAATTTCACCAGCAAAGACAAGATCTGTAACAGCCCTACCTAGAAAAGCTTTACATAGAGATATAGCTAGTGTGAAGAACAGGCAATTTGATTTATTTACGTCTCAGGAGGAAATAAATCAAAAATATGATGAAAATACACCTCCGTTTTTATTATTGACATATGGTGGAAAAAATAATATGTTAGACTATGTTCAGTTAGGATTACCTGATATTAAAGCAGAAATGTGGATTGAACAAGTAGATATTATTAATGCTCCTCGTATTATAGTAAATAATGAAGAAAATAACTATGATTTAGGACTTACATTAACAAAATTTGCTAATGATATAATGAAGGGTGAATCTTATGGAGAAGAGGATAAATCCTGAAAAGTTAAAAGAAGCAAGGATATCAAGGGGATTAACGAAAAAAGCGCTAGCAGATAGGACTGGAATTTCTAGACAAATGATTTCAAATTATGAGTTAGGTAAAACAAATCCAGGATCTAAGAACTTATTGTCAATAATAAAAGTACTGGATTTCCCGTTTACTTACTTTACAGCTGAAAGTAAAACCTTTTATGAGGGAACAACATTTTTCAGAAGTCAGTCAGCAGCTACGAAAAAATCTAGAGATATGCAATCTATTCGATTAAAATTTCAAAAAGAAATTTACGATTTTTTATCACAATATGTAAATTTTCCCAAACTAAGATTGCCTTCAATGTTGACTAAAAGTATTTATAATATTACAGATAAAGATATTGAAGATAAAGTTAAAGAATTGAGAAATTTATGGGAAATAAGTACTGATAGTCCTGTTACAAATTTGATAAAAATTGCTGAAAGTAATGGAATTATAATTGTAGAATCTACTATGTCAGATGATACATTAGATGCAGTTTCAGAATGGATAGAGGATAGGCCTTTTATAATGCTTACGGACAATAATGAATCTGCTGTAAGAAGAAGATTTAATGTTGCACACGAGATAGGACATATTATATTACATGGAGATGTAGAGAGTATTCATGACTATACTGCTAAAGATTTAAAAAGAGTAATAGAGAGGCAAGCAAATTATTTTGCATCGTGCTTATTGTTACCAGAAGAAGGGTTTGTAAATTCTTTATTGTCAACAAGATTAGGTTTTTATATTGAATTAAAGAAATATTGGAAGGTATCTATTCAAGCTATGATCATGAGAACTGAACAACTAGATCTAATAAATGAAGATCAAAAGTTATATTTATTTAAGCAAATAGCCTTAAAAAAATGGAAAAAAGTAGAACCTTTAGATGATACAATAAGAATCGAAATCCCAACAGTATATAATAAGGTTTTTAATTTGATTGTAAGCAATAATTTATTGAGTAAGCAAGCTATTATTTCTAGTCTTAAGTTACCTACTGATGAGCTTGAAAAGTCTTTTAACATAAAGATAAGAGATGAGAGTACTATGACTGAACCGACTGTTAGGTTAAGGTTAATTAAGTAAAAAGTAGATTTACAAAATTAATTTTTTCAGTTACAATGTACTTTCTAAAAAATTGTTGAGTATATAAAACAAATGCAAATAAAGCCCTGGACTTTTGTAGGTCTGGGGTTTTGTTATATAATTTAGAGGATATAATTTGATAAAAGAGGTGTTTATAAATGAGTTTGAATTATTCGCAAAAATATTTAGAAGATGTGTTAGTTAGATTTGCATATCATTCAACTGGTATTGAAGGAAATTCCATGACCTTAGGAGAAACAAGGTCAGTGTTATTAGATGGAGTGATAAAAACAGCTGCACAAAGAAGTTTACGAGAAATTTATGAAGTAGATAACCATAAAGCAGCATTTCATAGATTACTGATTGAGGCGGATAAACAAACACCTATAAATGAAAGTTTGATCTTGGATTTCCATAAAGATTTAACTCAAAATGTTGTTTATAATGCAGGACATTTTAAAGAATCAACAAATTACATAGGTGGTGCTGATTTTCAAACTGCTAGTCCTGAACAAGTTCCATTCTTGATTAGACAATGGTGTGACAATTTAAATTATCAGTTAGAAAATAGTAAAAATGAGAGAGAATATCTACGGGCTTTATTAAGTAGTCATGTCCAGTTTGACCAATATCATCCTTTTTCTGATGGTAATGGAAGAACAGGTAGATTATTAATTAACTTTGAACTTGCTAAAAAAAATATGTCTTTCTTGGTAATTGCTAGAGAAGATAGACCTGAATATGTAAACTTTCTAGCAGATAATGATATAGAAAAATTTGTTGATTATGCTGAAAATAAATTAAAAGAGGAAAAAAAGAGAAGAGATTCTTTTAATTTAGAGGCACAAAAACAAGCTGAATTTGAAAAACAACAGTTTGAAATGTTAAAGAAAAAGGGAAAAGAAAGATAAATAAATCCCATATCTCTAAAAAGATATAGGATATAATGTCATTATAATGTTTTTAGATACTTTAATATCTTCCGATTGTCTTTAGTTTCAAGTTCTTGTATGATATGAAGATAGGTTTCTTGGGTGGTTGTAACATTAGCATGTCCTAAACGTTGTGACACACTTAGAACTGATACACCTTGAAATAATAGCAATGATGCGTGTGTATGCCTTAGCCCATGTATGGAAATTGTAGGAATGTTGGCATGCTTACACAATGTTTCCACTCTACTATTTACAGTAGAGTTGAATATTTTTTGACCCTGGCTAACAAAAATAGGTTGGTTAGGGTCTTTTCTTTTATTTAATTTTCTAAAAGCCTTCAAAGTGTTATCATCAACAAATACTTTGCGGTTAGAACTCTTGTTTTTTGTGGGTTGAAATCCATAGTTTTTAAATTTATAGTTCCAAGATTTATTAACAATAATTTGCTTATTTTTATAGTCAAAGTCAGAAGGGGTTAGAGCTAGTGCTTCAGCAAATCTTAAACCAGTTTTGCTAACTAAATAAATGAACCAGTCCCAGTTTATTTCAGGTGATAAGTTCAATTCATGTATTAAAGCTTCTAATTCATTTTTATTTAAGAATTTTTTCTTTTTCTTTCTTTTTTGAGTTCCTTTAATAATAGCTTTCCTTGTAGGATCAACTTTAATTAATCCGTCCTCATAGGCATCTGTAAGGCTAGCTTTTAAGTGATGGTGAAAATCCAGGGTAGTTTCTCGTTCGTGTGTTTCTGCAAATTTATTTAAAAGTGTTTGATAACTTTTTCGATCAATTTGATTCATGTGTAGGTCGGGGCATAATCTTCTAACATGCTTGTATGCTAGTTCGTATTTAATTAAAGTTGCATGTCGAACTGCACCTTTTTTATATAAATCAATCCAATTTCTGTAGTATTTATAAAATAATTTTGTACTTGTTCTTGTAGCCATAGTGTATTCTCCTTTAGTAATAACTAATAAAACAACATATAATAAATTATCATTAATCAAGATAAAATAAAATAGATATAGTGTAAAAAATTAATCTTAATCAGTGATTAAATAGTTGATGTTAGTAGGATTTTGAGACTTTCACGTTCACCCCAAAGCAACGTTCGTATGATTATACTTAACCGTTGGTGGGGTTGGTGGAGTATTCTTGATAGGCAATGGAATTCCTCCTAAGTTTTGATGATAGAATCCCATAAATCCTGAGCCATCAGGAGCAACATTCCCCCAAGCTGGATCAGCAGCGCTAAATACGTATGATATAGTGTTTGAATTAGGCACTAAGAACCATGATTGATATTGTGTGTTCTTACCTTCAGAAAAATCATCAATACCATTTGTATTAATGGATCCAAGATAATCATCTCCACTATAGTTTTTGTTCTCAGAACCACGTAATGCGCTAGTTGCATTATAAACTGCTACTGATTGTTTAGCATCAACGTCACCTACACCAATTAGACTAGTTATATTAATTGGTGTATTAGTACCATGTTCTAAGAATGTAAGCCCATATTTAACAGCGCCAATTCCAGCTACGTCAGAACCAATATACTTCTCTCCAACCATAATCATTGAAGGCAGACCATATCTACCACTGTAATCTAGCCCTAATCCTTGTACAGTAACTTTAAGATCAACACTTTTACCAGATTTAGTATCAGTAAAGGCATTGTTATATTTCCAACTTACTCCTTGAGATAATTTATATAGGTTACCGTAAGCTTTAGATGAAATATAACCCTTTAATCCAGGATCTACTTTAGGGTTAGATAAAATAGAATTTAATTCGCTTTGGCTAAAACTTTGCAAAGATCCCTTATCAAAGGTCATATTACTTCCAGCACTAACATATGATACGTTAGGTAAGTCTTTACCTAGGAAGTCTAAAACTTGTTGAACAGACCAACCTGTTTTAGCAGCTGCTGCTTCCAAGAATTGTTGATTATCTTTTTCCCACTTAGTATAAATATCTTTGTATTGTTGTATCTGATAAAAAATATACTCATAAATACAGTTAAAATTTTAGTAATTATAGAGTTAATTCTTTATAATTAAATAAAATTATTGATGTTATTTATCATGAAATAATGTTCAGATACAACAATACAAGAACGAGTATGCTAAATATGAGAAAGAATACAATGATTATCTAGCTAGTCTTAATGGAAAAGATACTATTGATTCTAAGGTTATTTGGCAGAATTTATTCTTAAATTTTGGTCAAGGGGCCAAGCTATCAGTTCAATGGAATGCTAAACCTGTTGAAACACATCAAAATCAAACAAGTGGTAATGATGATTACAAACAAAATTTTGCAAAATCTTTGGAATATAGTGCAGTCTTTAATGGGTCGCAAAATGGAAAGGTTGCTACAGCTACCTGGATTATGCCTGACGGTGCTTACTATAAGAATTTAGATGGCACTAAAGTTAGAATTGCTAAAGTTGTAGGGGTTCTTAGTAATGTTGTAGCCAGTGGGGATAATAGTAATAGGGTAATTCTTGGGTTTTTCAATAATCCAATTATGCACGCTTTTTCAGCCTTTGCTAACTCAGTAGATGAAACCTTCTACTTCTACGATGATGCAGGCAAATTAATCAACTTTAAAGATGGGACAGCTTGGTTTGGAATAGCTTCACTAAATTACTTTAATTCATCTATGTGGGACTGGTATACAGAGAAAGAAGTATCTGAAACAGTTAAAGCGATATCTGGCGCAAAAATTTACACACCTAATGGAAATATTACACTAGGTGATGATGGTAAAACTCATGAAGATCAAGTACCAGCACATGATTTAGGTAATGGATTTTATGGAGTTAATGGTACTAATTACTCTGGTTTTGCAGTTGCTCAAGTTTCAAATGGAGCAACTTTTAGATGGAGTAAAAAAGGTTATAACAATGCTGGTGATTTTTATTGGGACGAAAGCAAAAAAACTTATCTATCGTCAAAAACTGGATATGACAATACTGATTTTACAGGTGCTGGAAACGATGTTAACAGCTATTATCAATGGGTAATGTCTACTGATTTGTATGGTATGGCTAAGACATTAACTCCACCAACCCCACCAACGGTTAAGTATAATCATACGAACGTTGCTTTGGAGAAACCAACTCCAACAGAAGTAACATATCACTATGACACAATTATGCCAGCGACAATACCAGGTGGGACACCAATTTCATATCATTACAATGAAATTTCAGTTCCAATTCCTAATCCAACTAAAAAGGCAGATAAGGAAGGAAAAACATTAATTGCTGGTGACGAAAGTACTCAACATATCAGTCAATACACTGGTGTAAACCAAAAACTAGATAAGTTTGCTGTAGGGGACGCTATTCAATATACAAACGATGGTAGACTACCAGTTAGTTTTGATTTGAGTAGATGGACTGTAACAACAAGTAATGGAGCTAATGTTACTGCACAAGGTAAATTTACTCAATATGATAAGACTTTTGAAGGTAAAAAGTATCACGTTGTATCATGGTCACCAACAAATGTATCTAGCTTAAAAGATAATGAGACATATACATTAAATACTGTTCTCAAAACTCTTAATGATGGTATTACAGATGGAGAAATTGACCGTGCTGTAGGCGGTGGAGACGGTGTAACATTTGGTGAAGCACATGGCTATGATGAATTCAATCCGACTACTGACAAACACTGGGTAGAAGGTTCACAAAAGGTAGACGGCAAGACCTATATTGATGGCGATACAATTCATGGTCAAGTAACGATGACTCTGCCTGATAAGAATAGCTTAGCTAAGGTATTGTCTACTGTTCAAATTATTGATGATTACTCTAAGTTTGCTGATAAGGTAGATTACAAGTCAGCTCAGGTATTAGAAAATGGAAAGGATGTAACATCTGAGTACAATATTTCTAATGCATATGGACAGGTTGTTGCTACACGTAAGAACGCAGGAGCTACACCTTCTGGTAATGTGGTTTTAAATGTAACTTGGACTATTCATAAAGATGTCAAATCTGGTACGCAACTAGTTAACTCTGGTTCTGGACGTATTAATAGTCATACCGTTCCAACTCCTGATAGAAATATTGTTACTTACAAGCAAGATACTGAAAAGCACTGGAGAGATGATGGTGGACAAATCGTTGATGGCAAGATCGCAATTAACGATGACGTTGTAACAGCTAGAGTTGATATGACTTTACCTAAGGAAGAAAACTTAGCTAAACCATTAGATAAGATTCAATTGGTTGATGACTTCTCCAAGTTTGCTGATAAGGTTACACTACAAGCCGTACACGTTTACGAAAACGGTAAAGACGTTACAGATCAATATGATATTCATGTTGAAAATGGTAAAGTTGTAGCTACACGTAAGGACGCAAGCAAGGTTTACGACCATACAGGTGCTGCTAACGCTACAATGAAAGCTACTTTGAAGGCTAATGAAGCTCTAAACGTTAACGACTTAGTACACACAGCTAGTGCTAACGTCAACGACAACAAAGTATCTACTGTAAACAGATTGGCATTTAGTCGTTTGTTCGCTAAATCATTTATTACAAGCAACATTGCTGTAATAAATGACAACAACATCAAGAGCCAAATTGATATGGCTGTTCCAACAAACGTAGATGCTAAGACACCTATGACTGTAACAAGTGATTACTCTAACTTTGCTAAATACGTAAACGTTAAGGACGCTACAGTTTACGAAAATGGTAAGAATGTAACAGCTGACTACACTATCAAAGATGATAAAGCAGGGCATGTTACAGCTACTAAGAAAGCTGGTAGTGAATCTGACGGTGGACAAGTATCATTAGTTGTTGACTACGAAGTAAACCATGGTATTCCAAATGGTACAATCCTTAAAAATCACGGTTCTGGTACATTGAACGGACAAGATGTTCCAACTAATACTCCAAGTATCACAACTTACAACCAAGATACAAGCAAGCATTGGGTTGAAGGCGATCAAAACGTTGATGGTAAGATCTACGTTAACGGTTCAACTGCTCATGCACAAGTAAACATGACTCTACCTGATCAAACTAAGTTAATCAACAAGCTTTCAAACGTAAGCATTGACGATGATTACTCCAAGTTTGCTAAATTGGTAGATTACAAGTCAGCTAAAGTGCTTGAAAATGGAAAGGACGTAACATCTGAATACTCAATCAAGAACGCAAACGGACACGTTACAGCCGTACGTAAAGATGCAAGCAAGACACCAGCAGGTAATGTTCAACTTCTAGTGGACTTTGAAATTCACAAAGATGTTAAGTCTGGAACAGAGCTTGTAAACGCTGGTTCTGGTACACTTAATAAGAACACTGTACCAACAAATACACCAAGCATTACAACTTATACTCCTGATGGTGAAAAGCACTGGGTATTAGATAACAACGTAACTGACAACAAGATTTACTTCTCTGGTGACAAAGCAGTAGCTCAAGTTTCTGTTGATCTACCTGATGCAAGCAAGCTCGCAACTCCATTAAACAAGTTAGTCTTAGTTGATAACTACTCTGATTTTGCTGATAAAGTTAAGTTAGATAACGCTAAGGTACTTGAAAATGGCAAGGACGTAACGTCTGAATACGACTTGACTAATAAAGATGGCAAAGTTGTTGCTACAAGAAAAGAAGCAGCCAAAACTCCTTCTGGTAAAGCTGTTCTAGTAACAACATTTACTATCAACAACGGTGTTGAAAATGCAACAGCATTACACAACAAGGGTTCGGTTACAGTTGATTCCATCACTGATGAAGTTCCTGATACACCAATCGTTGTCTTCACACCACAAACTCACAAAGACGTTGAGTTAGGTGGAGATGTTAAAGGCGATACTGAAAACAGTGTTGACGGTTCATTAATCCTAAATGGTTCGGTTGTAACATATCCAATCACAACTAGTGATCTACCAGCTGAACGTGCTGAAGACATTACTAAGCGTGTGGTTAAAGATACCTTAGATAAGAACGCTGAGTTTGTTGGATTCAAGGCTTGGGTTGAAAATGATAAAGGCGAACTCGAAGATGTAACTAGCCACTACAAGCTAGATAAGAACGGTCAAGACTTAACCTTTACTGAAGACTCATACTTACTAGGTCTTTACAATAAAGACAAGTCTAAACAAACTCATACACCTATCATTGACTTAGTGGTTAAGGTTAAAGGTGACGCTCAAAAGATTACTAATAAAGCTACGGTATTAACTAACGATAACGTAACTGAAACAAATGAAGTATCTGTTGACACACCTGCTAAACCAACCCCAACTAAGGTTGATAAGAACGAAAAAGGTGTAAACATTGATGGTAAGAACGTTCTACCAGGTTCTGTAAACAACTATGAACTAACCATGGACTTATCTAAGTTCAAGGGCATTAAGGTTACAGACCAAGACTTAGCTAAAGGTTTCTACTTCGTTGATGATTACCCAGAAAAAGCCTTAGACGTTGACCCTCAAACATTTACTTCCAAGACAGTAGATGGCAAGACAGTTAAAGGTTTATCCGCTAAGGTATATCAATCCTTATCCGAAGTTCCAAGTGACGTTGCTGCAGTCTTGAAAGCTAACAACATTACACCTAAGGGCGCATTTGTCTTAATCTCAGCTGATAATCCAGCACAATTCTTTAAGGATTATGTTGAAACAGGTACAAACATTACGGTCAATGCTCCAATGAAGGTTAAAGCAGGCTTTGCTGGCAAGTACGAAAACAAGGCATGGCAATTAACCTTTGGTCAAGGTGAAGCAACAGACATTGTTTCTAACAACGTACCTAAGATTGATCCTAAGAAGGATATTGTTATCTCAGCAGATAATCGTACAAGCCTAAACAATCATACAATTGAATTAGGTCAAAACTTTGATTACTTGCTTAAGGGTGGCATCTTAGACAAGGATCAAGGACATGACATCTACGAATACAAGTGGATTGATGATTACGATCAAAATCACGACCAATACAACGGTCAATTTATCGCTCCACTTACAGTTGATGTAGCTCTTAAAGATGGCACAGTCTTAAAGGCTGGTACAGACATCTCTAACCACGTAAGTCAAAACATTGATACTAAGACTGGTTCAGTTGAGTTCTCAGTTGATAAAGACTTCTTAGATAAAGTGGACTTCGATAAGGGTGGCTTTGCAGCTGATATCTTGATGAGCGTCAAGAGAATTAAGGCTGGCGAAGTTGATAATACTTACACAAACATTATCAACGGTCAAAAATTTGGTTCAAACACAGTTCATTCAACAACTCCTGAACCAAAGACTCCTGAAACACCAGCTACACCTCAAACACCAACAACTACTCCTAGTGCTAGTGTTACAACACCTCAAACACCAGCTACTCCACAACCAGTGAAGATGGTAACATCAACACCATCTAAGGCTCCTGAATCACCAGCATTACCACAAATGGGTGAAACTAATGATACTTTAGCTGAAGAAGTAGTAGGATTTGCTGCAATTGTAGCTGCTTTGGGTATGGCAGGAACTAGTTTAAAGAAACGTAAAGATTAATATGTTTTAGTCTAAATATAAAGAAAACATCTCATGGAAATTCATGGGATGTTTTTTGATATGATTATAGCCATTTCTTGATTTTAATTAGCTATTATAATATAAATATTAGCTAACATATGATATAATTGGTTTATGGAGGTGATTTAAATGGTTCAAGTTACAGCAACAGAATTAAAGAATAATCTCGGTAAATACTTGAAAAAGTCAGAATTTGAAGATGTATATATTACTAAAAATGGTGTAATTGTATCAGTTTTATCCAATCCAAATCAAAGTAGATTACAACTGTTAAATGATTTAAAAGGTATAGCTCCTGATATAAATATGACAGATGATGAGCTGCGAAATGAAAGGATTAGTGAAATCTGATGGCAAAAGTCTTAGTTGATACTTGTGTTATTGTTGACATTCTTTTAAATAGACAGAAATTTGTTGATGCTAGTTATAATGCTGTTTCTAGTTTAATAAGACAAGGTGATACGGTTTATACTACAGCTAAAGCAATGACAGATATTTTCTATATTGTACATCATTCTTTACACGATAATGATAAAACAAAGGAAGTACTATTAAAGTTAAGTAAAATTTATCAAATTCTTGATACTAAAGAAAAAGATACTCTAAAGGCTATTACTTCTGATGTAACTGATTATGAAGATGCCGTTATGGTTGAAACAGCTATCTCTAATGAAGTAGATTTTATCTTAACAAGGAATATTAAAGATTACAGGAAAGCTAAGATAAAAATTGTTAGCCCAGCAGACCTATAATAAGACTAAGTATCCTTTTATGTTAATATGTAGAATACTTTTTAATACAATAAACAATTAAAACTTGACAAGGAGAAGATTTGCAATGATTCTAGGAACGAACGAACGAACGAACGAACGAACGAACGAACGAACGAACGAACGGATTAGATTCTAAATTTAAACAAAATATAATTAGTAGTCCACTAATGAACGGAAATAGTGGGCTATTTTGCGTACAATCATTAATTTTCAAAAGAAAGTTGGTGATTGAATAATGGCAAAGTCAATTGAAGAAAAAGTAGAAGAACATTATAAAGATCGTCTGAAAGAATTAGGAATAACATATTATGGGAAAACACAAGCTAGTCAACTGAACGAAAGCATGGCTAATGCTTTAAAAGAAGCTCCGTCCAAATCTGGTGGATCGGGTAACAACTATCCAGACATTATGCTAATGCTAAAATCTAGGAAGCTAAACCGCTACATACCAGTAATGATTGAAGCAAAAGGTGGCAAAAATAAACTAGAAAAATTAGATAAAGAAGGAAATATTGAACAGGTTAAACTATGGGACAGTGACTCAAAAGAAGGCGCAAAAAATCCACATAAAAAGGGTGATCCTAATTTTAACTCGATAGAAAAGTATGCAGTTAATGGGGCTTATCATTATGCAAAAATTATTTTAGAAGATGAGCATTGTAATTACGATGAAGTAATCTTCATTGGAGTTAATGGTACAAAATTAACTAAGAATAACGAAGTAGCTGACCCAGAGCATAAAGTGTACTACTTATCAAGAAGTAATAAGATGCAGCCTAAGTATGTTAAAGATTTAGACAAGTCATGGGATTTGATGAAAGCTGATAATTTAGAGAGTTTATTTGATGTTATTGATAAGTTGACTCTATCAGAAGAAGAATTAGAAGCTTTAACCAGCAAGACTGAAGATCAATTAGAAAAAGCTGTTAAGAAAATTCATCAAGAAATTTACGATAATGCTTCATTAAGAAATGTCTTAACTACAAATGAAAAACTATATCTATTTTCTGGGCTAATTATGGCAGGATTAAAAACAGATGGTATTGTACAGTTAAAACCTGAAAAACTTGATGGAAATATTGATGATGATGATAACGATGGAACCACAATACTTAAAAAAATTAGTAGTTTTCTAAAAAAACGCAATTCTAATAATTATAAAGTTAAGATGGTTATGGATTTATTAAGTCCAATTTTTACAAAAAAGTTTTTATGGGAAAATAACAATGGCGAGTCTTTAATTAAACATATTTTTACTGATATTCATTCAGAGGTTATTCCATTGCTTGAATCTGACTTACAACTAGACTTTACAGGAAAGATCTTAAATTCTTTAAATGACTGGGTATCAATTGAAAATGACAAGCAAAATGATGTTGTCTTAACTCCACGTTACGTCACAAAATTAATGGTGAAGTTAACAAGAACTGATATGAACTCTTATGTTTGGGACACGGCAATGGGATCTGGTGGTTTCTTGGTTTCGGCTATGGACGAAATGTTTAAAGATGCTAAAGAAAAGATCCAAGATAAAAAGAAATTAGAAGAAAAGCTTGAACACATTAAAAAAGAGCAATTGCTAGGGGTTGAATTATTAGGTAATATCTACATACTAGCGGTTTTGAACATGATTTTAATGGGTGATGGTGCTAGCAAGATGGAAAATGGTGACTCACATAAGATATATGATAACCTTGAATTCCCAGCTAATGTATTCTTACTTAATCCACCGTATTCTGCTGATGGTAAAGGTTTTAACTTTGTTGCAGAAGCTTTTTCTAAAATGCAAAAAGGTTATGGTGCAATCCTAATTCAAGAAAATGCTGGTTCTGGAGCAGGTCTACCATATACTAAGAAGATACTAGATCATAATACATTAGTTGCATCAATTCATATGCCTAATGACTTATTTAATGGTAAATCCAGTGTACAAACAGCTATATATGTATTTAAGGTTAATAAGCCACATGATGTTAAAAAAGCTGTTACTTTTATTGATTTTAGCGAAGATGGATATTCAAGACAAAATCGGAAGAAAGCTAGCCAAGAAGTTAATTTACGTGATACAGGCAATGCTAAGGCGCGTTATCAAGAAGTAATAGATCATGTATTAGGCAATATTCCAGATACAAAATACTATACAGAAGCAAATGGCAAACTCATTAAAGATAGAATTACACTTGAAGGCAATGACTGGACGTTTACCCAACATGTTGTAATTGATCCAATGCCAACAGAAGAAGACTTTAAAAAGACTGTGGCAGATTATCTTTCTTGGAAAGTAAGCCAGATTATGCAGGATGGTGTAAGTAATGACTAGTATTAGATTTAGCAAGTATTGGGGTGAATTTTTAATCGGAGATCTGTTTAAGAATTTATCGCTTAAACGAATTAAACCTACTTTCGATAAGAAAAATGATGTTTCAACGATTAGAACAGATGAATTTAATCTACCATTAATAAATGCAAAATCTGGAAATAATGGTATCATGTACTACGGTAGAGAAGAAGATTGGGAATCTGCTGAAATGACGTTAGATATTGTGAATGATGGTGCAATTTCTACAGGATTAGTATACGCACAACCACAAAAAACTGGAACTTTGTATAATGCCTATCAAATACAACTAATTAATAGGCGTCCTAACTATCAAGAACTATTGTTTTTACAACGTTGTTTACAAAGAAGTATCCAACTAAAATTTAATTATTACAATAAAGCTACATGGGAAAGGGTAAAACAAGAAAGCATCTGGCTTCCGCTTATAGATCGAACTGATCCCACAAATTACACTCAAACTGATATTGACTGGAATTTTATGGAAAATTACATTAAGCAACTGGAAGCTGATCGCCTCCAGCAACTGGAAGCTTATCTGATTGCCACAGGATTAAATGACTATGCATTGAATGACGAAGAAAAGAAAATACTTTCTCTATCCCAAATCAATGTTTCTGACGAAGTCAGATATTCTAAAAAAGTTGTTGAAGATGAACAAATTAAATTTAGAGAATTTAAACTTGCTGCAAGTTATTTTAAAAATGGAAAAAAAGTAAATGTATCCAACGATGGACTATTTAACATCATGCCAACAAAAAAGAAAATTAATGCTAATACTATCACATTTGGTGGCAAATATCCTTATGTAGCTCGTGGAGAAAGTCAAAATGGGATTCGTGGATATATAAACTTTGATGAAAATTACTTGAATCCAGAAAAAACAATATCCTTTGGACAAGATACGGCTACAATGTTTTATCAACCTAAAGCCTATTTTACTGGAGACAAGATCCAAGTTTTTTCTTTAAATGATAAATATGGAAAGTTAAACGAAAGTATTGCTTTATATTTAATAGCTGCCGTAAAAAGAGCATTAGTTAATTTTGCTTGGGGTCAGTCTTCGTTTGCATTAGAAGTTATATCTGAACTTAACGTAATGTTGCCAGTAGATAAGTATGATCGGTTAAATTTAAATTACATGGAAAATTACATCAGAGCAGTTGAAAAATTAACGATTAAAGATGTTGTTGAATATAAAGACAAAATGATTGTATTAACTAAAGAAATTATCTGAGTAATGGTTAATTTAAAAGTAATCAAATAGAGTAGAAGTCAGACTCCAATTTTGAGTTTATAAAATTCAGAGTCTGACTTTATTTTGTTGCAAACAAAAAGGGCGGAAATTAATCCACCCAAATAAACACGAATCTAATAAACTAAAGTTATAAGATAGAAATTTTGGCGAAAATTAAATATTTCATACAGAAAGCATATCTTTTCTATATAAAGAGGAAAGGATGTGCTTTTATTATGGATACAAAAGAATTCAATGTAGAGAGATTCTCTGCCGAATTAAGTCGTATGAACAAAGAATATCAAAAATTAGATGATACTCCTTATAATCAAGGAGCTAAAGATGTTTTGGTCAAAGTAATCTATGAACTCCACTCAAATTTTGTACAGCCTGAAGAGGAGGTGCAAGATTAATGGAAAAGATTACAGATTTAATGAAGGAGCGTTATGGAATTAAACAAACTGGTAAAAGTTTAAATGTTACCCCTAGCGATACTCTATATACAATTTTTAGAAAGACTGCGGATTATATCTATCGTAATGGCGAATGGACTGAAGAAGATGAGAAAGCTGCAATTAGAGGAATGCTAGAGCAAGAAGATTATTTTGGAGGAGATATAAGTAATGTAAATATTAAAAAAACTACTTTATCTGATGAGAATATAGGTAAAATTACTGATAGGCATAATATATTTAAATCTTATCCAAAAACAAGTAGTTTATTTAAAACTGATGGATGGAAAGACCATGTGTATAAGGTCTCATATACTGACAGTAGTAGTAGAAATCCAGCTTTATGGGAGAAAAGTAAAACTATTATTTTAGATCCAGATAATAAAGTAGGTACTTTACATAAGCATAACTACGATATTTATGACAGTAATAATGACCTTTCTTCTGAATTAAAAATAGGTAATTTAAACAGAGTAATTGGTTATGATAAATTATGTACAGATATTTTACGTGAGTTAAAAGATACAGATAATCGTGAACAAGTCAATACGTTATTGGCACGTATTACTAATCCAGAAAACAGTGGTAAGAAGAGAGCGTATCTCTTTACCCACGATGCATATTATGACAATGAGATAACTCCTGAAATGAGAAAAGAAGCTGCTGCTAATCCTGATTACATGATACAAGTTAACGATTGGCAACGAATAAATTTTAAGTACTATGAGCAGCGGCAATTAAGAAATCAAGCGGTTGATAGTATATCCGATTATCTAGAAGATACCTATAATTTGACTCTACAAATGCAGTATGAAGTAGATATTGAAGCACAAACACACGCTAAAAGTTGGCAAACTAAAAAGAATATCAATAAAGCTACTTTAGATGCTATGGAGAAGTCATCTTTAAAACAGGATTTTAAAGACCTAGAATTAGATAATGATGTTGACATAGACAAATTTAAAAAGTTAGAGCCTGAAATTAGAGAAACTGTTAAGTTCTTACCTCAATCAACAAATGATGAAAAACCAATTCTTCGTTTTAGAAAATTAGGCAATCACCATGCAACAGGTTTATTTGTGCCTTTCAATAATACGTTAGCTGTTGATTTTAGAAGCTACGAGTCTAAAAGTGAGTACCGCCCATCAGGTATAGGGATAGAATCTTTTATTCATGAGTATGGTCATTTTTTAGACTACAATGCTAATAATTCTGAACTATCTAAAAATGGACAAACTAGACAATACGCTAATAGATTCAAACATATTTTATCAATGCAAGATGACTTTAAGGAAATTTTGCACCAAACACAACATGAAATTCAAAATAGAGTAGCTAATGGACTTAAAATGTCTAGTCATTTTATTAATTACTACACTACTCCAACAGAAGTATATGCTAGAGCTTTTGAAGTTTATAGTTCAGAGATAGGATTGCAAAATTCATTATTGAAGGATAAAAGTGAATACAAGAATAGCCTTATATATTCATTTTTCACTGACAATACTATAAAAAAGATCGTAAACTATTTTGATAATAAATTTCCCGATTACCGTCAACGTGTACAGGAATATAATCAGACTTTAGAAGAACGTACCCAGTATGAACAAAAAATAAAAGTAAATAGTAAGTCTGTTGAAAATGCTGAACAACAAGATCTAAATTTAGATTTAAATGAATCTGATAATGATAAAAAATTAGAAACAGAAAAACAAGAACTTGATAATTCAGCTAAAAAATTAGTTGATGAGCTAAAAAAAGATACAAATAAAAAACAAGATAAGACAGAAGAAAAATCTAAAACAAAAGATAACAATGAAAAAGAAGTGATTACCAAAAAAGGTAAAAAGTATCTAAAATTAGTGCTTAATTCGATAAGCAGAGAAAATTTGGAATTATTGTCTCAGAAAATTAAAGATTATACTGAATCTACAGGACTTAGACCAACAGGATATTTTAGCTCAGAAGCATTAGCAGAATTTGCAACCAAAGTAGATTTACAGAATAAATTAGAGAATAGTGATATTGGAGATAAACTAAATATTTTAGGAACTGAATTTACGGTTAAGAAACAAGAAATGCAATCAATTATGAGTAGCTCAGGTCGTGCTGTTGGAGTTGAATTAAGTTATATTGATGCAAAAGGTAATAAACAAAACGTAATTTTGCCTAGTGATGATGGTAATTTAGCAGCACAATATTTAGTATCTGCATTTTCTATTAATATCATTGAACCTAAAGTGAACAAGGAAATATTAGAAGATAATAAAAGTATTCAAAATAAGAAAGATAATAATTCAAAAAAAAATGAGAAACAAGAATCGTCAAGTAAAGAAGACGCACCTGAAAAAAAGTATGAATCATATAAAACCAAACGTGCCAAAGAAAAATTAGCTCGCTTGGAAAAAGAATTTTCAGAAGCTACGAAAAACATATATGACCATTACAAACAGGCTAATGGTCAGCCTATGAATGATAAACGTGGTGGAAATGCATTTTTTAATAAAGCTAATAAATTAGATGAAAAAGCTAAAAAATTATCTACTGAAATAGAAAAACAAAAAGAACTTATTGAAAAGCTTGAGTGGCAAGATGAAAATAAAGCTCTTGGTCTTAATAAGCAAGGTGGACTAATAATGAGTGTAGATAATATTCCACGAATTAAGGCTGAAATTGAAAAAGCAAAAAAAGGTGAGTCTCACTATAATCAAGCAACTATTAGGAAATATAAAAAAGAACTTTCCAAATTAGAGGAGATTGCTAAATTAGCTGAAACACCTTTATCTCCAGGTGCTAAAAAATTAGTTGATGATAATATCATAAAACAATGGAAAAAGAAGCCTAGTATTCATTTCGTAAATCATCTAAGAGGAGTTGCTTTGGAACTAACTGAAAAGGGTAATTTTCAAGTAAGTCAAAAATATACACCAAAAGATGATGAATCAAAAGCAGCTGTAGAAGAAATACTGGAAAAACAAAATAAGATAGACAAAGCAAGTAATATTCAAAATAGTAAAGTTGAAAAAGAACATAAAAATCAAAAAGAAACACCTAAGCAAGGTAAACAATTACAGGTTATTAATAAACTAAAAACATTTATTGAGGAAAAAATAAATAATACACTATCAACTTCTCAAGAAACCTTACAATTGTTCTCGGATATGCAGAAATTTAATAATTACTCAGCAAGAAACCAACTTTTGATTCTAGCACAAAGACCAAATGCCACAGGGGTTAGAACTTTTGATCAATTTAAAAAAGATGGATACCATGTTAAAAAAGGTGAGAAAGGAATAAAAATTCTTAAACCTGTAGAGCATGAAGTTTTTCAACGTGCAGACAAATCTGTTGTAGATGTTTTTAAAGCAACTGCTTCGGAAAAAGAGGCTATCAAGAATGGTAACCTTAAAACTCAGAAGAAATTGTATTACAAGCTACAAACAGTTTTTGATGTTAGTCAAACTAACGTTCCTAAAGAAGAATATGGCAGATATACTAATCAAAAAGACAACGTACTAGAAAATACCGATTTGAAAACAATCAACCAGGGATTAAGAGAAGTTGCGACCGACTTGGGTATAAAAATTTATACTTATGGTAAAGATGACGCTGCGACTATTAGACGTGAACCTGATAGAATAGGATATTATATTGAAGATGAATCAATAATTATTCAACCACAATCTATGACTGATAAAGAAGAAAATGAAACACTACTAAGAGGTATTACTAGTAGGTTAGAGACAAAAATATCAGATGACTTTAGTAAAGAATTGTGGGGGAAAGTTGTCTTAAAAGATTATGATCAAGTACAAGATAATTATCTGAACAACTTAAAGCAGCTAAGTACTAAGGAACAAGTTTCTATTTTTGAAAAGGTTGCAAAATTAAATACTAGATTTAGTACAATACTAGCTGATAAAGTTAGAGAAGTTTCTACAGGAACTATACCATTTAATCAAGGTAGAGGATTTATAGCTCCTAGTGTGGCTAAGGAAAGATAGTGCTGTCAGACGCATTCTGAGCATGCGTTCATCATCTGACTGTATAGTTGTCTTATTATTTTGCTTAGAATCAACCTAATATTAATTTATATTAATTAAAAAAATAAACCTAGTACAAATTTGTACTAGGTTTAAATTTTTATGTTTTATTTTGGCGAAAGTTTTATTATTCCTCTCCTTTTTCTATGCTTAAGAAAATTGGAGGTGGAGAGCTTGGATAGAGATTTATTTGAAAGACTTAGTAATCAGTCAATTCAGAAATACTTAGACTTGAAAGGTATCGGTTATACTAGAAATGGAAACTACCTTAAATTAATGGATCATGATTCTTTGGTCATTGATACTAGAATTACAGATCAAAAGAAATGTGAAACTTTTTTTTGGAATTCTAAAGGTATTGGTGGAAATCTGTATCAATTTATGAAAGAGTATTTAGGTATGGAGTCAACAGATATACTAAAAGAATTAAAAGAATTATCTCCAGAATTATCAAAAGCTGTTGCAAATAGATATGAAGATAAAAAATATACCCCAGAAAAATGGAAAGACAAAGGTCATCACGAGCAGATAAAAGATTATTTAATTAATAAACGAAAGCTAAGCACACGATTAGTAAACGGTCTCATAGATAGAGGTTTACTTAGAGAACTAAAATATGGAGATGCACTGTTTGTTTGGAAAGAAAAAGGAAGAGAAGTAGGATCAGACATTCAAGGTACTAGAATTGATCACGAAAAGTATGGAGATAGAGGGACTAAAAAAATGGTTGTCCCTGGATCTAAGAAAAATTATGGTTTCAATTTTAGTGTTAGAACTAAGGCTGATAAACAAAAATTCTTTATCTTTGAAAGTCCTATTGATGCGTTAAGTTTTTATCAAACATATATGCCTAAAAACTATCAGAAAAAAGATGAAGGGTATAGGTTTATATCGTTAAATGGAGCAGGAACTAAATTAGAAACTATTGGTGAATTTTTTAGAACAGTCGGAGTTCCCGATGAGTTACACTTAAATTTTGATACTGATAAGGCTGGTGTTAAGGCTTTTATGAAATTTGTTGTTAATACAGATATAGGATTTGAATCTAAATTTACAACAAACGAAAAACAAGTTAAGGTATATGCAGATATTCCTAAAAGTGTAGATGTTAAAGATTGGAATGAAGCCTTACAGAAAGGAGAGACAGAATTTACAACGCTAGATATGCCTCAATATATCGAGTATGTTAAAGGAAAATTAGGAGATAATGTAGCTTTAGATATTGCAACTGAAGCTGCACATGAAAAGAAAAAATTTGATTTTGTTAAATATCCTAAGGAAAAAAATAATGTACAGTCTCCTAATGTGGTTAATAAGCGAAAATCTAAAGAAAGATAGAGGTGATATATATGGTTGATTATTTGATTTTAACAGAAAAACCTAGTGCTGCTGAAAATTTCAGTACAGCCCTTGGAGGAAAAAATGGTATTTTCGATGGTAAAACTTTCAAAATTGTGCATGCTAGAGGTCACTTATTAACCTTAGCTAAACCTGAAAACCAAGTAGACCCTTCTTTAAAAGAAAAGTACAAGTCATGGGATCCAGAAACTATTCCTTGGAATCTATCTAACCTTTCATGGAGAAGAATTCCTATTCGAAATGCTGGAAGTATTTTAAACTCAATTAAAGATGCGGCTCAAAAAGCTAAGGCTATTGTGATTGCTACAGATAACGATCCAAGTGGTGAAGGTGAGTTACTAGCATGGGAAATAATTGAGTACATAGGGTGGAACGGAAGTGTATTACGTGAATACCATGATGATGAAACTCCTAAATCTATACGCAAGGCTATGTCAAATTTAAAAGATGTTTCAGATAAAAATCAAGATGGTGAATATCTAAAAGGACTAGTCAGAAATAAATGGGATTTTTCGTCAATGCAGCTAACTAGATTAGCGACTAGTTATGCTAGAGAAGCAGGCTTTAATGTTAAAGTAGCAAATCAAGGTAGATTAAAATCGGTAATAATTTCTTTGGTAAAAGAACGACTTGACGAAATTAAAAACTATGTTAAAAAGCCATATTATGAGGCTAAGTTTAAAGACGAAAATGGACATATATATGCTAGAAAAATTAAAAAAGATGATGAAGAACAGTTAAATTTAGTTCGCCATAAGTCAAAAGAAGATGCTCAAAATGAATTATCTATGTATTCTAGTAGTCCAATTGGTGATGTAGTTAGAAAGACAACCACACAAGCACCACCAGCATTATTAGATTTAGCAAGTTTGGATGCAATTCTTTCAAAAAGAAACTATCCGTCTAATCAAGTTAAAACTGTTTATCAAAAACTATATGAAAAAGGTTATGTTTCATATCCTAGAACTGAGGATAAATTTATAACTCAAGAACAGTTTAAAGAATTTTCGGAAAATGCAGATAAAATTGCTGCATTAGTAGGTGTGAATACAAATTTATTGACACATAGAGAAGCACGTTCTAGCCACGTGAAATCTAGTGCAACACACGGGGCTAATCGTCCTGGTAGCAATATTCCTGAAAATTTAGCTGAATTTAACCAGATTTTTGATAAAGAGAGAGATTGTGAATGTGCTAAAGATATCTATACAGTGTTAGCTAGATGTACTTTAGCTATACTAGCAGAAGATTACGTTTATGAAGAGGTTAAAGCATCTTTATTAGAATATCCTGCATTTGAGACTAAATTTAATATCCCTAAAAAATTAAATTACCGTAAAATATATAATCCTACGGCAATTAAGAAAGAAAAAGATGTTGGTACCAATGCTGTTCCGTTTGTATTTGAGGGAGCCAATTCTAAACCAAAAGTACCTACAAAAAAATGGCTTTATGCCAAATTAAGAAATTATGGTAAATATGGTGTTGGTACGGGTGCAACGCAGCAAAATACTATGTCAGAGATTACTAATTCTAAGGCTAATGCTTATCTTTTAACTGATAAGCAAGGAAAATTAGATCTAACCGATCAAGGTATGATTGCAGCTGTTTTGTGTGAAAAAACATATATTGCTTCACCAAATATCACAATTAGATTGTTTGAGATGATGGATGAGGTAGGTAATTTTAAACGAGAACCACAAGATACTATTGATACTGTAACCAAAGCTATCATACACGATAAGCCAATTTTTAAAGAGAATGCTACAAAGTTAGTAGATGTATTAGGAAAACCTAAAAAGAGTAATAATTATATTACAGCTAAATTCAATGATGAAGATATTAAGTTTAAAAATAGTTGGGGCAAATATACTTTTACAAAAGAAGAGATAGATTTATTGAGTAAGGGTGAACCAATTTCTTTTACTTACAAAGGATCTACTGTAACAGGTAGGTTAAAAAAGCAAATATATGAAGGACATGAGTATTGGGGTTTCTCACCTGATGAGAAAAAATCTATTAACGAGAACAATTATACATTTGCTGAAATTAATGGAGAAAAAATTAAGTTTAAAAATAAATGGGGAAGTCATATTTTTTCAGAATCAGAGATTCAAGCTTTAATTCGTGGAGAAACAATTACCTTTGATTATAATGGCACTGAGAAAAGTGGTAAATTGGAGAAACAAAAATATCAAGGACATGAATATTGGGGCTTCAAATCAAAATAGTAAAGGAGAGTACTTTTATGAAAATTCGAGGTAGATTAGTTGAAAAAATAAATTTAAGAGATTCAGATAATCATTATCTTTTTGTCGTTCAAGGAGAATACGGCCTTTTTAAAGCCGTAACTAATGAGCGTAAGTTCATTGATAAGTTACTAGACGAGGATAATGCTGATAAATCTTGGGAACTTAGTGTTTCACAAGTAGTAATTAGAGAAAATGGAGAAACTAAGGTTAAAGAATACCTAGACAATGTAACAATTGTAGAAAATTTCAAAGTAAAAAAGGTGGAAGAACATAAAGTAGAAGACGAAATCAAAAAAGTTGACCAAGTAGATGCTGAAAATAATGAAATTATAGATAAAACGTTGGTCGTTGATAAAGTTCAACCTACCGAAACTAAGAAAATATCAGATGATGAGATATTAACTGAATTTCAGAATAAAAAGAATAATTTAAAAGATATAACAGATGATACTGTAGAAGAAGATGATGATCTAGATGAAGTAACTGATAACTATGTTAGTTTTTCCAATTCACATCAAAATAAAGATGATGATAAGGAAGAAAAAAATACTGAAGTAGATTTATCTGAAATTGATAAAAAAGAAGTTCCAATAGATCAAAATAAGGATAATGATAAAGAAGAAAAAACAGATACCACTAATTCTGCTGATAAAGACGATTTTGATGATGACGATGACGGAACTGAAATTCCTGCCGATTGGTGGTAATAAGATGAGGTGTTTAGAATGGAAAAGTTGTTAAAGAGGGATAATTACTACTATGGAATAAAATTGTCAGAGTTGTCCTTGCAGAATGCTGCTAAATGGCGAAAACAGGAATTACTAAATTTAACTAAATTATCAATGATTCAGATTGATAACTTTTCTATGTATGATCCAAACTCTGACCTAATTAAAATTCGACTTTTTTCATTGAAGAAAATTTTAGAGAATGGAGGACTTGATACTAAGTTTTGGTTTGTGTCAAAAGAATTAAAAAGAACTATCAATTATTCTGATGTTTGGGAAATATCAAATCCTTTTATATCTAGGACATTTTTAGTGAACTTTAAAAATAACAAAATAACTAATTTTAGCTACCGTTTAGAAGGAAAACAAATTAAAACAGAAAGTCTTTTTGAAGCAATTAAACTGGATCAAGGGTGAGGTGAGTTATTTGGCAAGGAAAATACAAACTCCATCATTATCTAAATATACAATAAATTTAACTGCAAATGCTCGCAATAATCCTGATGATTATAAGGTAATTGGTCGTGATAAAGAGATTGTTCAAGTTATTTTTAATCTGTCTAGAAAAACAAAAAATAACCCTATTTTGCTAGGTGAAGCTGGTGTTGGTAAAACAGCTATCGTCGATGGATTAGCTAGATTGATTGCCTTAAATCAAGTCGGAGAGAAACTAAAGAATAAACAAATCAGAGTTCTACAAATTGCAGCATTGGGTCAACAAGATGTTGTTAGAAAAATGCTGAACATCATTAAAGAATGTAAACAAACCAAGGGTAGAACCATTTTATTTATTGATGAAATCCATACTATTATGGGTGCAGACACTAGTAATGGTGCTATGGATTTAGGTGATGTTTTAAAACCAGCAATGGCAAGAGGTGAAATTCAATTAATTGGTGCAACTACCTTTGATGAATATGACAAATTTATTGAGAAAGATCCAGCCTTAGAGCGACGTTTTCAACAAATTTTAGTGAATGAACCTTCTAGAGACGATGCAGTTAAAGTTCTATTTGGAATAAGAGACAATTATGAAAAGTTTCATCATTTAGTATATACAGATGAAGCAGTTGAAGCTTGTGTTGATCTATCACTTAGATATATAGGTGATAGGCAATTACCAGATAAAGCAATTGATTTATTGGATCAAGCAGGATCTATAGCGGCTACTAAAGGACAAGAGATCATAGATGTAAAAGATATAGCTTTAGTTCTTCAGGATATGAAAGGTATCCCAGTAACTAATATTTTAAAGAATGATAGTAGTCGATTAAAAAATTTGGATAAAAAACTCGCAAAGGTCGTTAAAGGCCAAGCCGAAGCAATAAAAACTGTAACTGATGCTGTAACAATCGCTAAAGCTGGCTTGCAAGATCCCACTAAACCAATTAGTTCATTTTTATTTTTAGGTACAACTGGTGTAGGGAAAACTGCTTTAACCTTAGCTATGACAGAAGTTATGTTTGATTCTACTGATAATCTTATAAGAATAGATATGTCAGAATTCTCTGAGAGAGAGTCTCTAGACAGATTTCAAGATCTATTAACAATGCAGGTTAAACGAAAACCGTACTGTATAATTTTGCTTGATGAAATTGAAAAAGCATGTACAGCTGTTCATGACAGATTGTTGCAAGTATTAGATGCTGGTATCTTACGGGACAAAAGAGGTCGTTCTACTAGTTTTAAGAATACAATTATCATTATGACTACTAACCTAGGTGCAGAACTAATAGTAGATAATCAAATTTATGAAGCAAATACGGCCGAAAAATTTCTGAATTTAACACCTAATGAAATCGCTAGAAAACAAGATGCATTTAAAAAGGAAGTTAATATGGAACTAACCAATATTTTTAGGCCAGAATTTGTTAACAGAATTGAACATAAAGTTATCTTCAATATGCTAACTAGAGATATTATTAAGCAAATTGCGTATAATAATTTAGCAACTTTATCGCAAAGAATGGCAGTACATGGATTTAAGTTGGTTTATGAAGATGACTTAATTGATTACTTAGCAGATATAGGTACTGATGTTTTAAATGGTGCTAGACCTTTGGCTCGATGCATTGAAGAAGAAGTTTCAGCTCCTATTGCTATGTATATTATGAAATTGTCTGATGACCCTACTAATAATATCCATACCTTAAAAGCTACTGTTGTAGGTGAGAAATTGGGTGGTCAGTTACAATCTCACTTAAAAGGATCTAGAAAAGTAAGATTTACAGGAATTATTGATGATTAGAGGTGGAAATAGTGATTAATAGTATAAAAACTAAAAAAATTCTGACAGCAGAAGAGAAAGTTGCTGCACTCAAAGCTAAGTTGGCTGCTGAAGAAAAGAAATTACAAAAAATTCGTAAACAAGAAAAAGACAATTTTATCAAAAAAGTAGGTCAGAAGATAGTTGATGAATTTAATATAACTGATGAAGAGGAACTAGAGACATTCATTGAACTTGCCCAATCTTTAAATGTAGAAAAAACTATCATACCTATTGATAAAGATAACGAAGTTGAATCTGCAAATTATGGCGAAAGTTAATTTTATTTGAAATCTCCTTGATAATTCAAACAGTGTTAAAGCACTAATTGAATTTTTTAAGGAGGTTTTTTACTATGCTAAATATGGTAAGTGCAGCTGCTAGTAATGCAAAATTTCTAGCATTGAAGGGAATTGCAGGTGCTAATTTGTATATGCTAGATGCTAATGTAGGTCAAAATACCGCAAATACAATTAAAAGTGTTGCTAACAACTTACAAATTGCAGCACTAGTAGGTTTCGGTGCCTCAATTATGTGGGGCGCAGGTCTATTTGGTCTCGGTGGTGAAGAAGGGGCAAGATCTGCTAAGAAAAGATGGACACGTGCAGCAATCGGTATTGTTGTCTGTGTAGCCGCTTGGTTCTTATTATCCTGGCTTAAAGGATATGCTACAACAAACTTCCCAGATCAATAATAGTAAAAAAATATTCCACACAAAATGTGGGATATTTTTTTGCTTTTTATACTTATTGGCGAAAGTTGTGTAAAAAACGATTAAGTTTAATCTTCTAGGTATAAAACGTAATCAAAGGAGTGCAGTGATATGAGAATTTTTGATCGCTTCAAAAAAAATAAAGCAGAAAGACTAGAAGATAATTTCCAAGTCAGATACATTTTTTCACCTGATTTTGATTTAGAAAATAATAAAGAGATAGAAAAATTATATACCAAAGTAGTAACCGCTCAAGATCAAAGAGAAGAGCTAACTTTAGCAGATACTGCTCCATTTGCAACATTTGCTATGATTGAAGAACTTTTCAATGAACTTCGTACATATATTACTGAGACAGGAACATCTATTCAATTTGAAGATTTTGCAATATGGGCATATGACAAGAATAAAAAGTATAAGTTAGGTAAATCAGGTGATGATGGTAATCCATTTGAATTCCTAACTTTATCAGATTTTGAATTGGATTATGAATATCAAAATCTATCTAAAGTTATTTTTGAATCCATATTTAACGATCCTGAGAATGAAGATTTTGATTATGATGAAAAACTCAAGATTTGTAATGAAATTAAAGAGACATATATGCTGTCTACTAAGAAAACAGAACGAGAGATTGCAAGGCTCCCTAGCATGGATGAGGCTGAGAAAGGAACTGTTATCTTAAATGTTCCAATGTTTAGCATGCAACAATCTGTTAAAGATCAAGTTCCACAATATGATCCACTAACACATACATTTTCACAAACTCAAACTCCACAAGCTGAAAAGGCAGTAGAAACAGTATCAAAAAAAGACAATTTAGAACAACAAAACCAAAATGTAACGAAAAAAGAAACTACTAATGTAAACAAAAAGGAAAATATCACTCCACCTAGAAATATGAATAATGCTAGAAACAGTAACAATAAACTAGGGAAAAGAACACAGCATCAACAGATACAACAAAGAGCAGATTCTGAAGAACTCTACGCTAGGAAACAAGGTAGTATCGCTATCCCACAATTTGAAATTCAAAATGTTGATAATGTAGAAGTTGGCCAAAAAGGCTATGTTGAGTACAAAGAGAACGAATTCAAGAAAAATTTGAATCAAAGACTTAAAACTATTGGCATCAGAATTAACAATGAGAATGCTAAGACTATTTTGGAGAGGAGAAATTCCTATCAAAATTTAACCAAAAAAGCTGCTAATAAATATATATCAGAACATAAATCAATTCTTGATAATTTAGAACAAAAAGTTCGAGAAGAAATGTTGGCCAAGAGCAACTCTGAAATTGAAACTATGAAAGCTAGACTTCTTGAAAAACAAGAGACAGATTTAGCTATTGCTGAACAAAATTATAATCAAAAAGTTGCAGCAATTAAAGCAGATTATCAAGACAAAATTAAAGCACAAAGTGCAGAGATAAGATCAACCTATGAAGATAAGGCATATCAAAAATACAATATAGAATACAAGCAAAAGAAAAATGAACTAAATAGAGCTTCACAAAAAATTTGGCAAGAAAATTCCAAAAAATTTGATATTAAATTAAGAGAAGACATTGCTCAATTGAAGATGGATTCAGCAGATACTTTAAGCAAACTTTTTAAATCTTATCAAGATGAATTAGAAGAATATCATAATCGAATTTTAACAGAAAATCTGAACGCAAAGAAAATCATGATTGCTGAACAACAAGCAGATAATGAGAGCAAGAAAGTTGCAGCTCCTTATGATGAAATTCAACAAAAAAATAAAGCTCTAGCCAATTTAAATGCTGATTATCAAGCTGTTTTGGCCGAAAGAGATTCTTTGCTAAAAAGCAAGCAAGTAGATCTAGTATCTAAAAAAGTAGATAGCATGGATACAAAACAACCTGACTATTTCCAACAATGGATGCAAATACAGATGGCTCAACAAGTACAGTCTCAATCTAAGCAACAAGATGAAAAGCAAGAAGATGTTTCAGATAAAAATGAAAATATTAATCTAAAGAATAGTGTGAAATCGGCTCGTAGATTAGCTGCAAGTGCTTTTGCTTTGTTAATTTTACTGGGAAGTGGTGCAGGTTATTTTACCTACCATACAGTTCAAACAAATAATGCTAAGTTAGCCTCTCTTGACAGTCAATTAAGTGAAGCAAAAAAAGTATCTAATAAGAAGAGTAATGTTTTAACTCAAGATCAGGTTAATAAAAAAGCAATTCAAGCTTTGCACGATAATAATTTAACAGCATTAAATAAATATTCGTCCGAAACATTCTATAGCTTGGACAAAGCAATTATTGAAGGAAAGAAAGATGAAGTTGTAAAAGCTATTAAATCAATGGATGAAAATAATTTAAACCTTCAGGATAGATATCGTGCATCTTTAACAGAGAGCCTCCTAAGACAGGCTAATCAAACAAGCTTAGCAGATAAAGTACAAGAGCAGAATAAATAGTTAAAAAGTTAAACCTAGTACAAATTTGTACTACGTTTAACTTTTTACATAATTAATTAGAAGGAGTTGATTAGATGAGATTTGGAAAAAATTATGATAAAGAGCGGGCAAATAAAATAGATAATAGAACTCATATCATTGGTAATCCTGTTACTTTATTCTTACTTTGGTTAATCTGGTCATATTTTGTCTCTTGGGTTTCGGCCTACTTTACAATAGGTTTTTCAACATTAATAGCTTGGTTAAATTCACCAAATAGTCAGCAAGCACTACATGACGGACAATTGATAAATTTTGGTCCAGTAATGGAAGTTTGGAAAAATACGACCAACTTTGGAAATTATCAATTGGCTATAGCTACCAATAAACTATTATTTTTTGGACTAACGATAACATTCTCGCTAGTGATGATACCTGTTTTTGGAAAACTTTACTATAAACATCGTAGCACCAACTTTAATCAGTATGGCAATGATAGATTTGCTACAGTTGCTGAAGTTTTACGACAATATCCTCAAATTCCTGATAAAGGTTATGAATTTTCAGGAACAGGTGGAATTCCAGTTATGCATATAAAACCAACTAATCCTACTTTTATCAGAATGCATCCAATTTTATTCTTTAAATATTGGTTACTTCCTATAATCCCATGGACTATAGCCAAGATTCCTCTATTTTCAATCAATCAAAAAGATTGGCTACAGACATTCGAACCAGCAAAGGGATTTTACAGTATTGATTCGACTAAAACTTCATCCATGATTGTTGGTATTTCCCGTTCTGGTAAGGGTGAAACATTGGTTATGCCGTTAATAGATATTCTAAGCCGTGCTAAGAATAAAATTTCAATGGTAGTAAATGACTTAAAGGGTGAGCTTAATCGTATGTCTTACTATACGTTAAAAGAACGGGGATATGATGTAAAGGTTATAAATCTTGATGAGTTAAACTTTTCTGATTCATATAATCCATTAGAGATAATTATTAACTATGCTAGAGAAGGGTATTACGACAAGGCACAAAAGGCAGCTAATGTATTTTCAAGTTCAATTTATACAGATCCTAATGCTAAGGACAAATTTTGGCAAAATAGTTCGATTAATCTTTTAAATGCTTTGATTTTAGCGGTCTTAGATTACGCCGATAGAAATGATAGATGGGATCAAGTAACAATGGATAATGTGCTGCATATGATGACCGATTTAGGCGGAAAGGAAGTCATAGTTGATCAAGATAATAATATCGTTTCTAATCCTCAGCGTGGGCAGCAAGTATCCATGAAGAGTAAATTGACAGTTTATTTCTCAAAATTACGAGATTTAAATGACGTTGAGTATAGTGAGTTTAGGCAAATGGCACTGGATTCCTTTGCTCAATCTAAATTTGCTGGTGAAGAAACATCTGGTAACATTTACTCCTCTGCTATGGAAGGAATTAAATTGTATCAACAATCAGATATTGCAAAAATGACATCGTTAAATTCATTAAATTTGGAGAGCATAGGCTTTCCTAGAGTTCTTAAAGCTAAATTCTCTGATAAATTTAAATTTTCAACAGCGATTATCAGTTTTAGTAATGATAAATCCGTTATAGAAGAAAAGACAGTTATCGTTGATGAATTAGGCAATATCAGTTGTCCGATAAAAAGCAAATTACCTGATAGTTTTGAGATTAAAATAAGTTTTGCTTTTCGTAAAAACAAAGCAGAACTAAAAGATAAATACGTAGTGTTGAAGGCCAAGAAAATTTATAGAAAGAAAGCAATTGGTAAAGGATCATATGTCTTAGATCCTTATACTAAGAAACCTATCTTAAAAACTGTAAGATTGAAGGTCACTAAACTAGCTTTGGATAAAGAAGGTAAGGAAAAGTCTAAAGTATTGGAAAGTAGCCTAGCGTATTCAGAGAAACCTGTAGCATTGTTTTTTGTTACACCTCCAAATAATCCTGCGTATAATCAATTGGCTACGTTTGCGATTGATCAAGTCTTCAACGTAAATTACGAACTAGCTTCAGCTAATGAAGGGGAAACAGTTATTCCTATTCACTATATTCTAGATGAATTTGGTAATTTAAATACTATTCCTAATTTAGATACAAAAGTAACAATGGGTTTAGGCTCCAGGATTCATTTTCATTTTGTCGTTCAAAACCTAGAGCAGTTAGAACTCCATTACAGCAAACAACAAGCGGCTACTATTCAAAGTAACTGTGCTAATCTGCTTTATATTTTAACCAATTCTGAAACAACAGCTAAATTTATCTCAAACCAAATCGGTAAAAGAACTGTTGAAGTTAATACAAAGAATGGTAAAGCCTTAAATCCACATGCAGTTAATTATTCTGGTAGTTTAGTTGGTCAAGATTTGTTATCTCCTACTGAACTAACACGCCTCATGGGTGGTGAGATGGTTGTTTTAAGATCTGTTTATAGACAAGATACCAAAGGTAGATCAGTATCTGCTTATCCTATTTTTGATCACGCTGCAACTAAGATGCCTTATCGTTATACATTCTTGAATCAGGAATTTAATAGTTCAACTAAGCTCTCTGATGTAGCTATCAAATCAAGACATAGGAGTCTAGATTTAAAAGCACAAAGGATAAACTATGATACTGCTTATACAGAAATCGTCAAAATGATAGGTAAAAATCTAAGATCTAAATCAGCAACTGGTCAGACAGCTATTCAAGAAATTTTAAATAATCAGATATTTAGTGATACTGAATTAGAGAATCCGGGTTTAATATCAAAAATCACAAACTATCTGTATTCATTAGCAAGTAGAATTGCACCTCAAAAAATAGAATCTTTTAAAGATGCTGATTTTTGGAAAAAGAATAATAGCTGGAATGCTATTCAAGGTATCTTAGAAGATACTATTGCATTTGAGAACTTTAAAAATTTTGTAACTAATACTAAAAAGGAGGTTAGATAAAATGTTGTTATCAAATTTGTTTCTTCTAGCAGTTGATGTACCAACCCTAGATCATTCTTTATCAGATGTTGCTGGGAAAGATAACTTTGCCCCTGGAGATTATACGGATATCGTCCATTTTTATCACCAATGGGCTACTCATTTACACGGCAACTTAGGCATATGGCATTCAGTTTATGGGACTTTTGCCAACCCTATGATCAAGCTATTCTATGCAATAGTTTCTGGCTTGGATAAAGTCTTTAATTCAGTTTTCTCTATCCTAGGCTGGGACGGAACGTTGAGTGCAAAGGGTTCTCCTTTACACGCATTATATATGGTTATATCAACAATTGGATGGGCATTGTTAGGTGCTTCTATTATTATCCTAGCCCTACAATCGTTAACTCATACGGTGAGATGGGGAAAGGTTCTACCTAATATCTTTATGGTTTCTCTAACCTTAACTGTATTACCGTTGCTTATGAGAACAGTTAATGGTCAATCTAGAACAGTTGGTAATATTGTTGTGACAGCTAAAAATGATATTAATAAAGCAGCTGGTAACGATAATGGAGCAAGTGCTGCAGATTTAGCAATTCAGCCGATTAAAAATAATGTGATTGATATGGCTAGAATTGCTAATAAAGGTTGGAAGTATGATCCTAACAATATTAATCCATCTTCTACAAACTCAATCAGAACGAAGACGGACGTAAATAATTTAGATCTAGGTGCTAGTATGGATCCTAAATCTTTGAAACAATTCAAAGGTTTTGATAAAAAGATTGCTGGCAAAGGCGATAATAAGGTATCTGAACCATTTAAATATCATTTAATTACTAATAAAGGTGCAGATGCTAGTCAAGAAACCTCTTATTCTCTTGTAAAAAATGAAAATGGGACAGGTATGGGTAATCTGAATGACTATTCATATACACGATATGATGTTGAATGGTTACCTTTAACTGCACAATCTATAATTCTAGGTATCATTTATGTTGTCGCAGCTTTTAGAGTTGTTAAGGATATCTTTGAACTAACATTAATGAACCTAATAGCACCACTGTTAGCATATAAATCGACTCGGTCAACCAAATCACTAAGAGACTTAATTAATAGTATTATTGGACTATATTTATCTATAGATATAATGTTTTTAGTAATTAAAGTCTTCATGATCTTTTTAGGTAGTTTTCCTGATAAGTTAAGTGGTCTTGGTCTTAACTTCTTCCAAAAAGGCATGGTTGTAGCTATCATCTATGCCGCCGCAGGTTACGCTATGTTTGCTGGTGTTTCTTATTTTGAGAGAGTTACTGGTGTTTCACAAGGATTCTCTGCCTCTACAGGACAGATCATGGCAGCTGGGGCAGCAGGTGTTGCGGCAGGTGCTGCTGGTGTTAAATTAGCTAAAGCAGCAGGTTCATCAATGTTAAATGGGGTTACTAGATTAGGAAATTCTAGCGTTTTTTCTGGAATTAGTAATAGTAACAAAGATTCTAAGGCACATGCACCAAGTAGTAGCAATTTAAGTAATGATAATAAGAATGAGAGTAATCCAGTAAGTAGTTCAGACGTTGATTTAAACAGTGATCATCACAATAATTCTGACAATAAAAATGATTTAAATCATCAAGATGGCTCTAAGGATACCACTCAAAATTCTGAAAATAACAGTGATAATCATAATAATTCTGATAGTCAAAATGAAAATAATAGTAATTCAAACATTGATGAAAATAATGCCGCAATGTCTGATCAAGACAGTGCTACTCACTTAGGAGATGTTGATAGTAATCAAGATCAAGATATTGATAACGAACTAGATGAAACTAATCCTTCTAGCATAGATTATGGTATGGATCAAAATCCAGATGATGGTTATACTGATATCTATAATGGATATACTGACTATCCTTATGATAATCCAGGGGAATATGATCCAAATCAGATTAGTGATACTACTGATAACCATGATAATCCAATAAACCAAGATTTTAGTAATAATCATGTAGATAATGCTAATAATCAAATAGAAAGCAGTTCAAATCAAACGGATGGGGTGCAAGCTGATAATACTGATCCAGGTATTGATTATCCTCCTTCTGTTCCAGACAGTCCTCAACCTAACTTTGATTTTAGCAATGATGTTAAAACTCCTGTTGATCCAAGTACTACAAATAATGTTACTAAAGATACAGATGGTAAAAATAATCAAAGTTTTACAGATAAAATGGGAGATATTAGTAAAAACTATCTAAAAAATCGTAACTTCAACCTTAGTCCTAAAGGTAATGTTCATGGTGTAGATTCCGATAAATTTGAAGATGAATAGATTAATAAAAGTTCAAGTTCATGTAATTTGGACTTTTTTATTGGCGAAAATTGTTTTTTATTACAAATCTAGCATAATTCTTACATACAAATAGCTAGAAGGGATTGATAAACTTGAAAGAATTTGTAATCGTTCCAGACATTAAAGCTGAAATTAAGTTCTTTTGGAACATATTTTTAAAAGATGTAGCAGTTTTAGGATTAGTAATTTTTGCGACGATGCTTCTATCACAACTATTTCCAGAAGAGCAAAGTAAGCAACAATATATTTTCATGGGATTAGGCTTTATTTTGGCAATCTATCTAGATTTACGTCCTAGAACTAATCCTGGTAAGCGAAATTACGAAGTCATTTGGATGCTGTTACTTAATCGACAACCAAAATTATTTAAATCATATGGATACTATGAATTTGATAAAAGGAAGTGATTACTGTGGCAATTAAGGTTAAAAAAGATATATCAAGCTCATCTCAACCTAAAAGAAGGATGTTTTTTAGAAAAAAAGAAAAAGATTTATCAAAAAGGGAGCAAGTATTTACTTTTGCACCCATTATAGATCTGATTAATTATAAAGGTTTTACTCAAAATAGTGATCATTTTTTAATACTAAAAGATAGTGATGATGGATATGCAGAATTCCTAACAATTCGTGGACAAGGACTGGGAACTTTGTCTTTTAATCAACAGAAAGAAGTAATAGAAGGATATCACCAATTTCTATCAATGTATTTAGAAGATTTTCAAATCATGATTAGTCCATTCCCGACAAATACCTCTGTGCAGCGTGTCAATGTTTTGCACAGATATAACAAGGTTACTTCACTGATTGCAAATGAATCAAAGCCACGAAGAAAACACCAACTTTTAATGCAACAGCGTTATATCAAAGATCAATTATCCACTTTAAAAAGGGTAGAAAAAGAATTATTCAATCAAGATTTCATTTTAATTTTATTTGCTAAAAATCAAAGAGAATTAAGAATCAATCGAGATAATGCGATTAATTGGGGTGGAAATTCGGTCATTTTAGAAAAAATGGATTTAGAAAAGAAAAAATTAGTTCTATACAGAATGAACAATCTAAACACTAGAATTTAAAGATTAGGAGGCCGTTACATGAAGAAAAAAGAGTTATTAGAACTTGAATCTGCTGGTTATCAACTTGAAATGATATCTAAAACACAGCCACAAGGTAATGTGAAACAACATAGCCAGTATTTACAATTTGGAGATGGCTATATTGCTTGTTTACGTGTATATCACTATCCTCCACATGGCTTACCAATGTTTTGGGGAATTACATTAACAAACACTGACTCAACTATGACAATGGTGTCAATCGGTACTGAAGATAAAGATAAGATTAAAGACCAATTATCACGATCAGCAGGTGAAAAGCATTCACAGATTTCTGGAAAAGCTAAAGCTGCTGATAATGTTGACGCAGCCAATACTTATAACGATCAGATGAACTTACTTAAAGATATTATTCAACGTAATGAGATTATTAAAAAAGTTTACTTTAGAATTTTTGTTTATGCACAAACTAAAGAAGAATTAGAAAAAAAGATCAAACTTTTTGTAAGAAAAAATGGACAATTCCGTATGGCTAGATATGCTGATGAGCAATTGTTGGATTTTGAAACAAATCTTGTACCAACAAGCAATCAAGAAAACATGATTAATAGACCAAGTTCAACACCTATGTCTGCTTACTCTTTGAGTGGATCGTATCCTTTTAATCACGTTAAACTAGAGGATCCTCGTGGTTCATATTACGGCTATACCTCTACACAAGGAGAAATGATCTGGGATCCGTTTCATCGTGATGAAAAACGAACAAGATCGTTCTTTTTTGTTACTGGAAATGCTGGTATGGGTAAATCTACTTTGCTTAAAAAAATAAATGATGATGTCTTTGCTAGAGGTGCAATTATCCGTAACTTTGATATCTCAAATGAATACAAAGAACAAACTAGATCTCAAGGTGGAGTAGTTATTCGACTTGATAAACCTGACTACTTAATAAATCCATTTGAGGTTTTTGCGACAGTCATTGATGATCAAGGGCAAGTTGATGAAATCTCAAGTTTTGGCCAACATAAAGAAAAACTCAAGAATTTTTTTAAGTTTTTGAATCCAGATGTAAATTCTGATGATTTAACTATGTTTGATACATGGCTAACAGATTTTTATATCACTCAAAATTTATGGATTAAGAATCCGCAATCATATTCTGAACCACTTAAAATTACGGGATTACCACATGATATGTATCCAACTTTACGTGAGTTTGTAGTGTATGCGAATGAACGAAAACGTCAAGCTGAGAGAGATCCTAGAATTAAGCTAACAGATGTAGATACTACCTCTATGAATCGTATAACCTCAACATTTATGAATGCAGAAGCTGCACAAGGAGATATGCTTGATGGAATTACTCGTTTTCCTGATCTATCAGGCGAACAAGTAGTAACATTTGATATTCAAGGACTACATGCTCAAGGCGAAGCAATCTTCAATGCTCAGTTATACTCTGTACTAACATTACTATCTGCCGATATTATCAAAAACGGACAAAAATTAAGAAAACAACTAGCTGATGGTATTTTAGATGAAAATTTAATCAGTTGGTATTATCTAAATATTGATGAAGTTGAGAATATTATTAATCCTAAGTTCTCCTTTGGTGTTGAGTTCCTAGCATCAATGATGGAACAGATGCGTAAGAACTTTTGCGCAATTACTATGGCAGCTCCAACCATTAAGGATTTAATTATGGCTGGATCTACACATGATCCGTATATTCTAGCTGTTCAAAAGATCTTCTCACTATTTCAAATTCGATTCTTCTTCCAAATATCTGACGACGATATCCCTAGATTAGCTACAGCACTAGGTGGATCCACAACGGCTGACGAGTTACAGTCTCTAACTAAACTACAAAGAGGACACTGTTTGATGAATATCAATGGTGATCGAAATATTCAATTTAAAGTGGACTTAACTGCTGACGAAGAACGTCGTTATGGTGGAGGTATGTAGAATGGCCTTAAAAAAGAAAGTTAGTAAAAGAATATACAACTACAAAGGTATTAAAAACGTACGTAATCAAGTTAATCAAAGAAAAAAAGATTTGATTAAAGGTAAAGAGATACCTAATTATGATATGGCTAAGTTAAAATTTATGCTGGTCTTTCTAGTTATCATAGGCATACTATTGCTTTTTCTAAGAGTATTGTGAGGTGAATTAGATGAAAAAATGGATCAAAACTCACAGTAAATTACTTGTATTATGTAGCATTGGTGGCCTAGGTGGTTTTTTAATAATCTTAGTTGCTATCTTTACGGTATTATTCTTTAGTAATAATCGTTGTAGCGATAATGCTGGTACGTCAGATACCGATATTTCATCAGGCTTTACAGGATCTTGGACAACACAAGGGACTGAAGCATATAAAAATGCTAAAGCAACTTTTGAATTTTGGGTAAGTAAAGGTATGTCTGGTGCGCAAGCCGCTGGTATTGTTGGTAATATTGGTGGTGCAGAAGATACAGGCTTTGTCTTAGATCAAAAAGAAATTGGTGGTGGCTCTGGTGGTGGATTATACCAATTTACACCATATACAAAATACTTAAATGATAAGAAGTCGGATAAATCTTGGTCTGTAGTTAATCAAGGTGAAGTAGTTATGTCTCTAGAACCACAAACTGTAAGTAGTTTCTTTTCAAAAACAAAAAATAGTTCCCCTGGTGACGCAGCAACTGATTGGATGAATTTGTATGAAAGACCTTCAGAGAAAGCAAGAGCAGCAACTAATAATATGAGACGATCTGCTGCAGAAAAAGCATATGAACTTTTTGGTGGAGCCAATATTTCTGCGAAAGATTCATTGCTTGGTGATGTTACAGAAACTTCAGATGTAGGTGTTACTTCAGATCTGCAAAATGATTCTAAAACTTGTTCCGTCTCTTCTGATTCCGCTAGTGATGGAACTGGTGAGGTTCCTAAAGGTGTTAGGGATAAAATATATGCTGCTAATGAGATTCCTGATAGCCTAAAACCATATCTTCTACCGATTAATGTATCAGATGCACGTGGTGTTTCAGGAAAAGGATGGTCACACCCTGGAGGTCAATGTGTTGACTATGTTGTATCAGAAGCAACAGTATTATGGAACAATACGCAATCTTGGTCTTTAGGTAATGGGGTTGATCAAGTTAATTCAGCAATAAAATTTGGTTATGCGGTTAAAGATGATAAGCCACATAAAGGAGATTTAGTTTCATGCGACGGTACAGACCCTAGTATCGGACATACATGGATGGTAGGTCATGTATTTGCAGATGGTTCGGTATTACTTCAAGAACAGAACTATCCTGGAAAATCAGGAGATGATATGGGAGCGCCTTTAACTTGGGATGTAGCTGTATTACCACCTTATAAAGATGGTGCTTGGGCTAACTTACCAAATTATGGAGCAACTTTAAACCATCCAGTATTTGCCAAACCAGCACATGGCATGAAGAAATAGGAGGCTTTTGTTATGAATAAGTATGCAGGTTTATTTCTATGGAGTCTAGTTGCAGTATTAGCATTAATTGTAATTGCATTTAAGCCTGGCAATTCAGAGGTAATAGATCTAAAAAATCAAATTGTAAAAATAAATAGTGAGATTGAATATAAAAAGGATCAAACTGAATTAGAATCACCGTTAAAGAATAACTTTAACCTAGAGAAATCTAAGCAAGAAACAACTAATAAGTTGACCTTTGCTTTTACTCAGCTATTAGGTGGAATTCATGATAATTCAAGTTATGAGAAACAAAAGAAAGAGTTACAAAAAATCTTAGGTACAGATTTAGAAAACGTAGTATATATGCACGGATACAACACTGAATCTAAAAAATGGGTAGTTAATAGGAATGATAGTACAATTGTAGGATTTGATGATATTACTAACAAGTCTGATAGTGTTCTTTATGTAACGACCACCTATGAACAAGGTACTACAAATCAAAAGATAAAATACATGTATAAAATACATTATGACTTGGAAAATTATAAAGTTTTGTCATACAAAGAACTTAGTCTTAATTAGGAGGTTTTTAGCATGAATAGTCGATTAAGTATCATTAGTTCACTTATTTGTATTATCATATTATCGTGCTTGTTAGTAATCTTCAAAGTCGATCAATCTAAGATTAATGGTCAGGCAAATGAGCTAACTTTAGAATTAAATAAAAAGAAAAAAGAACTCCAACAAGTAAAAGAGACTCAGCAAAGAAAGTTTTTAAAACAAGCTAGAAAAAGTAATAACATTAATGAAAGAATGAGTGCTGAGCAAATTCTAGCTAGTCAAGAATTATCTACTCAAGCAGATAAATTTTTTGAAATTGTGACTACTTTTGACTCACAAAAAGATTGGCTAGACAGGGAAAAGAAAGCACAAAATCTTGTTACGCCTAATGTACTATTAAGTAAATCTATTTTTAACAATGGCTTAGATAATACTGGGAGAAGTATTATTGAAACCACTAAGAGTCATGCTAGTTTTAAAACAGCAACTACACAATCCGCAATGGTTAAGGATAATCAAATAGAAGGAATTGTTCATGTTGTTTATGAAGCATGGCAGGATAATCATACTTCAGGTATACGTACTGAAGTTTACCAAGTTAAATATTCTTTATTAGAACATAAATTTACAGATGTACAGGATTTAGGTATGGAAAATCAAGAAGCCGATATTTCATATCAAAAATAATTAGCAATTACCTCAAAATCTAAACTCTAAATTTTGGGGTATTTATTTTGGCGAAAGTTCTAATTTAAATTAAATTCTTTTATTCTTAAGAAAATTGAAGGTGATATATATGGCATTAGAGATGGAGCTTTCACCAGTTACTGAAGAAGCGTTTAAAAAGTATTTTCGAGAGTTGTTGTTAGAACAAGTTAACGAGATACGACAAGATGAAATGAAGAGTCGTCCCTACTTAAATAAAAAAGATATGGCTGCTTGGCTAGGTGTTTCTAAAAACACTTTAGACAAATTTATCAAGGCTGGTTTAAAAGTATCAGATATAAATGGTTCTCAATTAATAGGAAAGCAAACCGCCTTAGAGTTTCTAAAAGATCATGAAACTTACATGCTTTAGGCTTTATAGAATTGAAATTTTTTATTATTATAAGAAGGAAAGGTTCCTTCTTATAGGAGGAATTACATGAGTGATATAAAAGCGTACACCAACAAAAAAGGTGAGAAATTATATAAATTCAGAATTTATGTTGGATTGGTCGATGGTAAAAGTAAATACGTTAATCGAGCAGGATTTAGAACCAAAACTGAAGCAAAAAAAGCTTACCAAGAAGTGAAATTCTCTGCATATCAAGGTGAATATAGACAAGAAAGTAATCTAGATGTAAATCTAAGAACTTTTGGAGATTTATATGATTTTTGGCTTAAGCAGTATAAAAATACTGTTCGAGGATCAAGTTATTATGTTATCAAGAAAGGATTAGACAAGAATGTTTATCCATATTTAAAAAATAAACAATTAAAAAGTATTACTCTAATAGATTGTCAAAATTTGATTAATAGATTATTAAAAACTAATCCTGGAAACTACGTCATATTGTCAGTATATACAAAAAAAATCCTACAGTATGCTGTTACTTTAAAATTAATATCTGAAAATCCAATGAATAATGTTATTAAGCCTCGAAAAAAAAGACATATGGAAGTGACAATTATTATAGCAAAGAAGAGTTGAAAACTTTTTTAGCTTACAGTAAAAAAGAAGAGTTTCATGTTTATGTTCTATTCAGATTATTAGCTTATTCAGGCATGAGAATTGGTGAATTATTAGCATTGAAAGTAGCTGACATAGATTTTAATACTTCACAAATATCTATAACTAAGACTATATCTAGTGATGCTGATAGTAGATTTGAATTACACAAACCTAAAACTACCACAGGGAATAGAATCATAAGTGTAGATCCCGATACAATCAATCTAGTATCAACTTTAACTAAAGATAAAAAAAAGGATGATTTTATTTTTAGGTTCTATGGTTGCTCCAAACCTTATTCTCCTAGAACTGTTGCATTATGGAAAAATAAAATTATAAAAAAAGCTAACCTTAGAGAAATATCATTGCATGGGTTTCGACATACTTATACTAGTTTATTATTTGAATCTGGTGTGAACATCAAAGAAATTCAAAGACAACTGGGACATTCTAAAGTTGAAATGACCTTAAATGTTTATACACATCTGAGCAGAAATAATAATAATGATATTGGATCTAGATTCAATGATTATCTCAATAATTAAAACAAAAAACAATATTATAATATTGTGACTCAGAACTTTTATAAGAACTCGAAAAAAATATAAGGATATGAAATATATTGAAATCCTATAAAGCCTATTATTTTGCATATATAAATAGATAAAATAAAAAAGTTATTTTAACTTTCTGAAAAATATGATTTTTGATAAACATCAAAATTAATCAATAAAGCTATAATGAGATTATATTACACTGTTTGGTTTTCTCTCTATCCATCTTTATGAAAAACGTACATTTTTTAGAAAGATGAATTAAGAATTAATCATGACAAAAAGCCCCCCTAATCTTTATAGTAAATTGGAGACTTTAAAGTGTATCTATTATTAAACAGTGTTAGAAGATCTTTGATTTAAGAATTTTTTATACTGTTCGACATACCATGGATAATATGGGCGATTATTTTCTTGATAAAATTTTTTATTCTCTAGCATAATATATCCCAACAATTCATTTTTACCTTTTGTAGTGTTAGGTATAGGCAAAGCATCTTTATCGTTTTTATGGGAAACTAATTTAACTTTTGTTGGACGTTCTAATTTATAATCTATTTTATGTCCTAATTTCTCGTAGCTAGCTACTCTTGCATTAAAATTAATAATATCCCCAACAACTAGTTTTCCCAGTTCAGCAAAGCCTTTTGTGTAGTTGAACCACAGATGATCTGTAACTAGATTGTTATTTATCTTAACATCTTTGAACATAATTGTTGGAGCTAATTTATCTCTGTCTAATCCGTGTCTATATGTAACTTTGTATCCACACCTTGCATATTCAGCTGTAAAATTGTACCGTTTTTGACTTCCTAATTGAAGTAATTTTTCCCGAACATTCGAATCATGTATAGTCATTCTTTTCCCACACTTTCATCAATATATCATAACCACCCGTAAAACGGGTGGTTTGCTCCACGGCTATAAGCCGTTA
>OLOB01000225.1_pt1 | contig 49343 bp, 41 predicted proteins | sample 1671911 | NCBI WGS metagenome assembly OLOB01 (sample SAMEA3136625, study PRJEB25190) | human gut metagenome | biome: human gut; feature: human-associated habitat; material: faeces | place: Austria | collected 2013
CACCAACAAGTGATCCTCTGTTTTTATGGGGGCAAATGGGTTTTGTCCCAGGCCCCTCTTATGATATAATGGGGGAAATTTTAAGAGATGGAGTTGTCAGGCCATGCGTTTGGATAAATTTTTAGTGGACTGCGGTATTGGGAGTCGCAGTCAGGTCAAGACGTTTTTGAAGAAGAAACAGGTTCAAGTTAATGGGAAACTGGAAACTTCGCCCAAGCGACAAATTGATGAGGTCAAGGATGAGATCGCTTATGCTGGCCAGTTTCTTCAACACGAGACCTTTGTTTATTATTTGCTCTATAAACCTAAAGGTGTTGTTTCAGTGACTGAGGATGACCAGCATCGTACGGTTCTTGATTTGCTGGACGAGACCGCTCGACACAAGCAGGTCTTTCCCCTTGGTCGTCTGGACATTGATACGACAGGTTTCTTGCTCTTGACCAATAACGGTCCCCTGGCCCACGCTATGCTGTCACCTAAAAAGCATGTTTCCAAGGTTTATCAGGCTAAGGTGGCAGGTCTGATGACGACTGAGGACGTGACAGCCTTTGTTCAGGGGATTGAGCTAAAGGATTTTGTCTGCCAGCCAGCGACCTTGCGGATTTTGGAAAGCGACCAAACTGAGCAAACTTGCCAGGTAGAAATTGAGATTGCCGAAGGTAAGTTTCATCAGGTTAAACGGATGGTGGCCAGCCGTGGGAAAAAGGTTCTAGAACTCAAGCGACTGAGCGTGGGACCTTTGACCCTTCCAGATGATTTAGAGGAGGGGCAGTATCGTCGTTTGACTGAACGAGAGTTGGCTGATTTATCAGGGTTTCAAGTTGATTTGTAGGGCCAATCATGGTAAGATAGGTTAAAATAATGTAGTAAAGAGGTAGATATAATGGCTTTTGGAGAAAATGGTCCACGTAAGAAAACATTTTTTGAACACTTGACGATGTGGGTTGTTATGTTAATGGTTATCATTACTGTAGGGGCAATCGTTCTCGGTGCACTTGCTGCCTTCTAATGAGGTTTGAAACGCTCCTAAGAGCGTTTTTTTAGAGGAAAAAGGAAGAAAACAAGTATGAGTATGTTTTTAGATACCGCCAAGATTAACGTTAAAGCAGGTCGTGGCGGCGATGGCATGGTGGCCTTTCGTCGTGAAAAATACGTCCCTAACGGTGGCCCTTGGGGCGGTGACGGCGGTAAGGGTGGCTCGGTCATCTTTAAGGTCGATGAAGGACTTCGCACCCTCATGGATTTCCGCTATAATCGTAAATTTAAGGCCAAAAATGGCGAAAAGGGGATGACCAAGGGCATGCACGGGCGTGGTGCCGAGGATCTCATTGTCGCTATCCCACCTGGGACAACGGTTAGAGATGCCCAAACGGGGCAGGTTTTGACTGACTTAGTTGAGAATGGGCAAGAATTTGTTGCTGCCAAGGGTGGCCGTGGTGGTCGGGGGAATATTCGTTTCGCTACCCCTCGCAACCCTGCTCCGGAAATTTCCGAAAATGGTGAACCTGGTGAAGAGCGAGACCTGCAACTGGAACTGAAAATTTTGGCCGATGTTGGCTTGGTCGGTTTTCCTTCTGTCGGGAAATCAACCCTGCTTAGCGTGGTTTCAGCAGCCAAACCCAAAATCGGAGCCTACCATTTTACCACCATTGTCCCTAATATCGGCATGGTTCGGACCAAGTCTGGTGAAAGCTTTGCCATGGCTGACCTGCCCGGTCTGATTGAAGGAGCTAGTCAGGGTGTTGGTCTGGGAACCCAGTTCTTGCGACATATTGAGCGGACTCGGGTTATCCTCCATGTCATCGATATGTCAGCAGCCGAAGGACGTGACCCTTATGAGGATTACCAGTCCATCAATAAGGAGTTGGAAACCTACAATCTTCGCCTGATGGAGCGGCCTCAGATTATTGTGGCCAACAAGATGGATATGTCGGAAGCCGAAGAGAATTTGCAAGAATTCAAGAAAAAATTGGCAGCGGACTACGATGAATTTGAGGATCTGCCAATGATTTTTCCTATTTCCAGCCTGGCCCATCAAGGTTTGGAAAACTTATTGGAAGCGACAGCGGAACTCTTGGATAAGACGGACGAATTCTTGCTCTACAGCGAAGATGAGTTGGCCCAAGAAGAAGTCTACTATGGCTTTGATGAAGAGCAAAAACCATTTGAAATCAGCCGGGATGATGATGCCACTTGGGTACTATCCGGTGAGAAGTTGGAAAAACTCTTTGTCATGACCAACCTAGAACAAGACGAAGCCATCATGAAATTTGCCCGCCAATTGCGGGGAATGGGAGTTGACGAAGCCCTGCGAGAACGTGGTGCCAAGGATGGTGACCTGGTTCGTATCGGCAAGTTTGAGTTTGAGTTCGTTGATTAGTAAGAATTGTCAGCGACTAAAGTCGCAGCAATTCTAGGTCAATCGATATGGCGGATTGATAGACTACAGATAGTGAGTGGGCCATAGCTCGCGCTAAAGCGAACGGTTTATCAACTACATACAAATATAGAAATTTTAAGCCTGAAAGAGGTGATTTTATGGGAGACAAGCCCATATCCTTCCGTGATAAGGATGGCAACTTTGTGTCGGCTGCCGATGTTTGGAATGCGGACAAATTGGAGGAGCTTTTTAATAAGCTCAATCCCAATCGTAAGTTGCGTTTAGATCGGGAAAAGGAGGAAGCAGCACAGGCTGCCAAGCAAAAAGAAGAAGGTCAGTCCAAATAAGGGCTGGCCTCTTTTTATATCCTTGGAAAATCAAAATTCTCCGTTGTTAACTCACTTTGCCTTACTTGCTGAGGCTGGGACAAAAACTCCTAACCTCGTTACTTTTCCTACTTTTGATTTCCATTAAGCATTAGTCTAGTCTGATGAGTTCTTCTTCGGTTAATTGATAGCTAATTTGAGTGACTTGCTCGATGAAAGTTCGATCATGTGAAATGGTAAAAATCGCACCAGGGTAATCTTGTAGTAATCGTCTAATTTCTGGTTGAGAGATCGGAGAGAAGTGGCGAGTTGGTTCATCCAGAAGCAAAATATTATTGCGGTCAAAAACCATCTTGGCTAGAAAGAGTTTGGCTTTTTGGCCTCCAGATAGATGACTAATAGGGTGGAGGATTTCATTCCGTGTGAATTTGAGGCCGGCTAATAAGGTACGTGCCTCCTCTTCGCGACCAGACTGACTGAGAAATTCGAGTGCTGTCAGATTTTGGTCAACGTTTTCTGAATATTCCTGTGGCATATAGCCGACAGAAACGCCTGGTTTGTCTTGCAAATCTTGGTAGATCTTTCTTATTAATGTCGTTTTTCCAATACCATTAGGACCGATAAGGGCAATTTTCTCCTGCCCTTTTAGAGTGAAGTCAATGATCTGTCCTGTTATCACTTTTTCAGCTTGGTAATTTAGTAAGATTTTCTGAGCTGGTAGAGTCTGGATAGCAGCAAAGAAGAGTCTAATGTTGTCAGGGTTATCAGGTAATTCTGTAAATCCTTTTTCTTCTCTTTCAAAGCGTTTTTCCTGTGACAGGATATTCTTCATTTTCTTGGCTAGCAGGCGTCCTTGAACATCATTTTTAGTTGCAGCTAGATTGTGCCGTACAGAGGACTTAGTACGATTGAGTTTTTCCAGCCGGCTTTGCTGTTTTTCTCGTTCTTTCTTGGCAATGCGTTCTTGCTTGATACGTGAATCTTGCCGTTGGTTAATATAGGTTTTGTAGTCAAGGGCTTTACTTGTTGAGCGAGCCTGATTCCCTTTTTTGACTTGCTCTAGGTGGATAATGTGTGTGGCAGTCTTACTAAGTAGGGTTTCATCATGGGAAATGAAAATAATCGTTAAGGGACTTTCGGCAATGAATTTTTCTAACCAGTTCATTGTTTCCATATCCAAGTCGCTTGAAGGTTCATCCAAGAGGAGCAAGTCGGGTTGCTGAGCTAAGAGTTTCAGAAGTTGAAGTTTGATTTTTTCGCCTCCTGAAAGTTGAGCGACAGTTTGCTCAACATCTGCAAAACGCTGGCTGTCAAAGTGGAGAGTGGTCGCTAATTGGTAGAGCAGATTAAAATCAAAAAGATTGTAGTCAATATCCTTATAAAGATAGTCTGAAATGGACAGTTGGCTATCTTCTTTGGGGAGAATCTGAGGAAGATAGGCCATAGACTTGAAATGATTGACAATCTTACCGGTTACACTAGCATAGCTGACAATCATTTCGGGATGATAAATGTATTGCAGTAGGGTTGATTTACCCGTACCTTCCTCACCTATGATGGCTACCTTATCACCAATGTTTATGGTGACATTTAATTTTTCAATTAGGGTGTGTAAATCCTTATCTTGGACGATCGTTAAATCTTGCATTTGTAGCATAAAAGCCTCCTTGCGATTAAAAAAACAAGTCCTACCTTATCCAGTAGAACTTGTTTGACCGCACAAAAAAGTCTAGTATCTAGCTTATAATTTATGATAATGTGCATGCAATCAATTTTCTTCTAGATAAAGTCTCACAACTTTGGCGATTTTCTTCAAAACGAGACAAGGTAACTGAATCCAGTCGGTCGAAGCCAACTCAATCAGTCTCGTCAAAAAGTCCAATCAAACAAGAAGAAAATTAATTTTTCAATGCACCCTACCTCCTGATTATTTGCTCTTATTGTACCATAAGATAGGGGAAAAGCAAGAAGCAGTTGAGACACAAAAAAAACACCACGACAATGATCGTAGCGTTTCTGCATTTAAGCATTCAAGACCTTGTCCAGGAATTCCTTGAGACGAGGATGTTGAGGGTTATCGAAGATTTGTTCGGGTGTTCCGTCTTCGAGGAATTCACCGCCGTCAGTAAAGATAACGCGATTGGCGACCTTTCTGGCGAAGCCCATTTCGTGGGTGACAATCAGCATGGTCATGCCCTGTTCGGCTAGGTCTCGCATAACGTTGAGCACATCACCGACCATTTCAGGGTCCAGAGCTGATGTCGGCTCGTCAAAGAGCATGATGTCAGGATTCATAGCCAGGCTGCGAGCGATAGCCACCCGCTGCTTTTGTCCCCCTGAAAGACTTTCAGGACTGACACCACGCTTGTCGGAGAGTCCGACCTTTTCCAGCAGATCCATGCCAACTTTTTCAGCTTCCTCCTTGGAATATTTCCCCAGCTCAACAGGGGCAAAGGTAATATTGTCCAAGACCGACATGTGGGGGAAGAGGTTGAAGTGTTGGAAAACCATCCCAATATTTTCCCGCACCTTATCGACATCGGTTTTGGGGTCGGATAGCTCATAGCCATCAACGATGACTTTACCACTGGTGATAGATTCCAGCAGGTTAAGCGTCCGCAGGAAGGTTGACTTTCCTGAACCAGAAGGTCCGATGATACAAACGACATCACCTTCATTAAATTGGGCATCAATGCCCTTCAAGACTTCATTGTCTCCATAGGATTTATGGAGGTCTTGCACATCAATTTTCAAGTCTGCCATTATTTAAGCTTCCTTTCTAATCGTTTTGCCAAGCGGGTCAAGAGGGTGATGATGACCAGATAGATGATGGCTAAGATAGCGTACATCCGGAAGGATTGGTAGTTACGGGCAATGATAATTTTACCAGTTTGGAAGAGCTCGACTAGACCGATTGCGGAAACAATGGTTGTATCTTTCAGCGAGATAACGAACTGGTTGATGAAGTTCGGCAACATGACACGAACAGCTTGGGGCAGGATAACCTTACGCATGGTCTTGCCGTAAGGAATACCCAGGCTTCGGCTGGCTTCCATTTGTCCCTTAGGTACAGCCTCAATACCACCACGAACAATTTCAGCGATATAGGCAGCAGCGTTGAGGGAGAGAGCGATAGTGGCGGCAACAAAATCGTTGATTGGTGATTGGTGACCGGTGATGGATTCAATCAGGTTGGGAATACCCCAATAGATGAAGGCTGCGACAATCATCAAGGGAATACCCCGAACCACATCAACGAAGATTTTAGCGATTCCTTGGAGAATCTTATTTGGAGCAACAGCCATCATTCCAAAGATAATACCAATAACCATGGCAATGGCGAAGGAAAGGAGGGTCAGAGCAACGGTAATACCCAAACCTTGCAAGAGTTGCTTGTAGTTGTTTTGGATGAGACCAATGATAGTGGTTTCATCAGCTGACTTCTTCTTGCTTGCCTTATTATCAGCCAGGTATTTGTTGACAATCTTGTCATACTTACCGGATTTAACCAGAGAGGCAAGTCCATTGTTAAACATTTGAATCAGCTCAGGATCTGATCCCTTCTTAACAGCAAAGCCGACATCACCGGACTTTTCTCCCTTAATCGGAGTCTTGAACTTCCGGCCTTGCTTGATAGCATATTTGAGGACGGCTTCATCGTCCATCATGGCATCAATCGAACCGTTTTGTAGGCTGTCGTAGAGAGTTGAGCCATCGTCGTAAGCTCGTACTGTATAGCCGTATTGGCTGGCATGTTGGGTTAACCAGTCGTAAGAAGCGGTTCCCTTCTTGGCACCAACTGTCTTACCCTTAAGATCAGCGTACTTGCTGATTTTGGAATCAGACGGAACGGCAACAATAGTATTGGCTGAATAGTAGGCATCTGAGAAGTCAAAGGTGGCCTTGCGTTCGTCAGTAATAGTCATGCCGGCGATAACTCCGTCAGCCTGACTAGACTGAACAGCATTGAGGGCAGCATCGAAGCCAGGGTATTGCAATTTAATCTTGAAACCTTGTTGTTTTGCAATAGCCTTGATTAACTCAACATCAATACCAGTATAGCCGCCAGAACTGTTTTGGAACTCAAATGGGGCGAAGGATGAATCTAAAACAATGGTATAGCTATTTTTAACGGGAGTTGCTTTTTTGTTAGCATCTCCAGTCAGATGAAGGCTGGCAGAAGGTGTTGTTGAGTTTTCATTAACGGAATTCCCCAACCACTTCTTCATGATTTTATCGTAGGTACCGTCCTTCTTCATGGCTTTAAGAGCCTTGTTGAAATCTTTAATCAGGTATTCTTGCTTACTGCCTTTTTTGACACCAAAGGCGAAGCTGCCAACCGATTCACCGTCCATACTCATATCGTAGTGTTTGCCTTGTTTGATAGCGTATTGAACAACAGGTTTGTCATCCATAGCGGCATCGACTGCCCCTTGGTCTAGGCTGTTGTTCATCAGATCGCTGGTATCAAAAGTTTTGACAGTATAGCCATATTGATCGGCATGCTGGTCCAACCAGTCTTGGGCGGCTGTACCGTTTTTAACACCGACAGTTTTCCCCTTGAGTTGGTCATAACTAGAAATGCTTGTCGTTCCTGATTTGGTATAGACAACGATTGAGGTATCATAGTAGGAGTCTGAGAAACTGAAGACCTTTTTACGGGCGTCGGTAACAGTAGTTCCAGCCATCAGGCCATCAGCCTGACCAGATTGGACAGCATTGACAGCGGCATCAAAACCTGGGTAGGTCTGCTTATAGTCCCAACCGGAGCGTTTGGCGACTTCTTTAATGATGTCGACATCAATCCCCTTATAGGTTTGGTCGCTGTCCTTAAATTCAAAGGGAGCATAGGCGGTGTCAGAAACGATAGAAATCTTTTCAGCAGCCTGGGCCTTCCCTGAGAAAAGAAGAAGAGTTGACAAGACACTTAGCATAAGTGTCAGAAGTTTTTTCTTCATGGTTGTCTCCTTATTGTAAATTTCCTCCTTATTTTATCAGAAAATAAGGCCTTAAGCAAATTTTTATCGATTTTATGTCAGAAAACCTGACATGTGATGATTTGTAAAATTAGACCAGCTATGTTATATTTGGACTATTAATATAATACAAGCTTTCATGATGAGGAGAAATTGTATGGAAAAACGGCTGTTGCAAGCACCGACGAAGTTATATGATAAGATACCCAGATGGCTTTTTCTGATTTTGGCCTGTTTGATGGTGGAAGCCTTCTTCTGGATTGGTAGTTTTCTGGGCAGTATTCTATTGATTATTCCAGGTATGCTATTTTATTTCATGAGAATAGGTAATTTTGGAAACTTTTTTCTTCCATGTATTTTCAATTGCTTCTCTTTCTCTTTGTCGCAATTCTCTTGATGATTTGGGTCAAGTGGGTCGAGAGGCAGTCAATTACCAGCTTGGGTTTCTTTCAAAAGAGGAAGGCTTTCAAGGAAATCGCTAAGAGTTGGGGATTTGGAAGCCTAATCATTTCTCTTTCTTTTGCTCTGACCTATCTATTTGGTGGGGTCTATTTTACAGACATGGATTTCTCGCTCTTGATCATTCTCTATGTTTTGTCCTTAATTCCCTTTTGGTTCATCCAGAGTGGAACAGAAGAACTATTGACAAGAGGGTGGTTGCTACCTCTACTGAATAGACGCTTTAATTTGGCCCTAGCCGTTGGTGTCTCAAGTGGTTTATTCGGTTTGATGCATCTTCTCAATGCACATGTTACCTTCTATTCAATCTTGTGTATCATTTTATCTGGTATCGTCATGACCCTTTATGCCCTGAAAAGGGATAATATCTGGGGAGTTTCTGGTCTCCACGTCGCCTAGAATTTTATGCAAGGAAACATCTTTGGTATTGCCGTTAGTGGTCAAGAGCCTGGTGCTTCCCTATTTCATTTCTCTCATAAATCAGGAGTAGCAGAATGGATTTCTGGAGGAGCTTTCGGAACGGAAGGGAGTCTCTTAACTTCCTTCGTTCTATTACTGACCATCATTTTTCTCCTCTGGCAGTTAAGACTAGAAAAACGTTCGCAAGGGGAGAAGGAAGAGCCTTGGCAGGGCTCCTGATAATAGTTTTCAAAGAATTGCTGCCAATCTGGAATTAAAGGTAAAACTGCGTAAAGGGTAACATTTAATTTTTGAGTTTCATTAAGTATGACTTGTGATAAGTGATTTGACAGCTAAAGTTTGAGGGGAATAAGGTTGATGACTGCAATCAATCTTGTTCCCCCTCTCTTTTATTTTTTCTATGTTACAATAAAATCAACTATTGAAAGAAAAGAAGTGATATGATGATAGATCGCACAGACAACAACCGATTTCACCTGGTTTCTAAATACCAACCAGCGGGGGACCAACCGCAGGCGATTGAAGCTTTGGTCGATAATATTGAAGGAGGCGAAAAGGCCCAGATTCTCCTGGGGGCGACCGGTACGGGTAAGACCTACACCATGAGTCAGGTCATTAGCAAGGTCAACAAGCCAACCCTAGTCATCGCCCACAATAAGACCCTAGCAGGCCAGCTCTATGGGGAGTTCAAGGAGTTCTTTCCCGATAATGCGGTCGAGTACTTCGTTTCCTATTATGATTATTACCAGCCGGAGGCCTATGTCCCTTCTTCGGATACTTATATTGAAAAGGACAGTTCGGTCAATGACGAAATTGATAAGCTCCGCCACTCGGCTACCTCAAGTCTCTTGGAACGTAATGATGTTATCGTAGTGGCCTCGGTTTCCTGCATCTATGGTCTGGGATCGCCTAAGGAATACGCCGACAGTGTGGTCAGCCTACGTCCCGGTCAAGAAATCTCTCGGGACCAGCTCCTCAATGCTTTGGTTGATATTCAGTTTGAACGCAATGATATTGATTTTCAACGGGGACGTTTTCGGGTGCGGGGCGATGTGGTAGAAGTCTTTCCAGCCAGCCGCGACCAGCACGCCTTTCGGGTAGAGTTTTTCGGCGATGAAATTGACCGAATTCGAGAAATTGATGCCTTGACCGGCCACAATCTGGGCGAAGTGGACCACCTAGCGATTTTTCCAGCTACCCACTTTATGACCAATGATGAGCATATGGAAGTGGCCATTGCCAAAATTCAGGCTGAGCTCCAGCAGCAGCTCCAACTCTTTGAGTCTGAAGGCAAACTCTTGGAAGCCCAAAGGCTCAAGCAAAGGACCGATTACGACATCGAAATGTTGCGGGAGATGGGCTATACTAGCGGGGTCGAAAACTATTCTCGCCACATGGATGGTCGGAGTGAGGGCGAGCCTCCCTATACCCTGCTGGATTTCTTCCCAGAAGACTTCCTGATTATGATTGATGAAAGTCACATGACCATGGGGCAAATCAAGGGCATGTATAATGGTGACCGCTCCCGTAAGGAGATGCTGGTCAATTATGGTTTCCGCCTGCCATCTGCCCTGGACAACCGTCCCCTGCGCCGGGAAGAATTTGAAAGCCATGTCCATCAGATTGTCTACGTGTCTGCCACTCCAGGTGACTACGAGATGGAACAGACTGATACCGTTATCGAGCAAATTATTCGGCCAACAGGTCTGCTGGACCCCGAGGTTGAAGTTCGTCCAACCATGGGACAGATGGATGACCTGCTGGGCGAAATCAATGACCGTGTTGAAAAGGGAGAGCGGACCTTTATCACCACCCTGACCAAGAAGATGGCTGAAGACCTGACCGATTATCTCAAGGAGATGGGGGTCAAGGTCAAATACATGCACAGCGACATTAAGACCTTAGAGCGGACTGAAATTATTCGGGACCTGCGTCTGGGTGTCTTTGATGTCCTGATTGGGATTAACCTCCTGCGGGAAGGTATTGACGTTCCCGAAGTCAGCCTGATTGCCATTCTGGATGCGGATAAGGAAGGTTTTCTCCGCAATGAACGGGGCCTGATTCAGACCATCGGACGGGCTGCCCGCAATAGTCAAGGCCACGTTATCATGTACGCCGATACCGTAACCGAATCCATGCAGAAGGCCATGGATGAAACGGCCCGACGGCGGGAAATCCAAATGGCCTACAATAAGGAACATGGTATCGTACCACAAACCATTAAGAAGGAAATTCGTGACCTGATTGCCATCACCAAGACCAATGAAGACAGCCAGGTAGCTGAAGAGATGGATGTTTCCACCATGTCCAAGAAGGAACGGCAGGAAACCATCAAGAAGCTGCAAAAGCAGATGCAAGAAGCAGCTGAGTTGCTTGACTTTGAATTGGCCGCCCAAATCCGCGACATGGTTTTGGAACTCAAGGCTTTGAATTAGCAATTAACTAGACCAAGTTTAAAGTATGGTGCTGGATCTCAAAGGTTTAGATGAAAAAACATTTGAAGGACAGGTCCTTTGGGTCAATCGTCAAGACTTGTCTCAGATGGATTTGGCTTACGATATGCTAGCCCTGCTGAGAGTCTTTGACGAGGCTGCCCTGTCTGAATATTTTTATCATGATAAAGTTGATGGAAGATGGCAGAAGAAATTCTACTGAATCTGCGATTTTATGCAGGTTTTCGAGTTTCAGTCACCTTATCCACCTTGACAAATGTATTTTTATAAGCTAAAATAGTATAAAAATTAGGAAAGCTGGCAAGGACTCTGCCTAGTTGTGAAATTAGGCAAGCAACCTGGTTTTCAGCGTCTTCCTTGCTCAGTCCCTTCAAGATGGAGAAATCTATGTCAATCAAAAAATTAATTACGGTGGCCTTGCTGGTGCTCATGTCGGTCACTCTGGTGGCCTGCTCCAATTCTGGCAAATCGGTCAAGAAAGATACCTCTTTATCAGAGGTGCAAAAGCGGGGAACTCTGGTTGTAGCGACCAGCCCAGACTTTGCCCCTTTCGAATTTAAGCGCTTGGTTAATGGTAAGGATACCGTTGCAGGTGTTGATGTTGAGCTATCTAAAGAGATTGCCAAGGAACTCAATGTCAAGATACACTTCCTGACAGTTTCTTTCACTAATGTTCTGGGGAGTGTTGCTATTGGTAAGGCAAACTATGGTATTTCTGGTATATCGGTGACGGAGGATCGGAAGAATTCCTTTGAATTTACAGAGCCTTATTTCGAATCTAAAAATGTTGTGGTCATCCGTAAGTCCGATTTGGCAAAATATACTTCTGTTGACAGCTTTGCTGGAAAATCTGTCTCAGCCCAAAAGGGAACCATTCAGGAAGGTGTTCTAGCTGACCAGATTTCCAAAGCATCGGCGGTTTCACTCACTCAAAATAGTGAAGGAATCAATGAGCTAAAGAGTGGTAAAATTCAAGGAATTGTCATGGAAAGTGCCATTGCTCAAGGTTATGTCTCCAGCAATAAAGATTTGACCGTCGCTAATATCACTCTCAAGAAAGTTGATGGTTCTTCCTATGCTATTGCTCTGCCTAAGGGCTCAATTGCCCTGAGAAACCGCATCAATAAAATCATTACGAAGTTGAAAAAAGAAGGTAAGATTGATGATTATGTTAAAAAGGCTAATCAGGAATCAGAAGCCGGAAAATAATTAAGGAGCTGGCAAAAGTCCGGCTTTTTTTCGTTAAATTAGTAGTAAACCTTGACATTCCTGACAAAATTCGATAATCTAGTAAAGAACGAAAAAACGTTACATTATTCTTGAGGAGGTGAAATCCATGGCAAAAACAGTGGTACGTAAAAATGAATCACTTGATGACGCTCTTCGTCGTTTCAAGCGTTCAGTCACAAAAGCGGGAACTCTTCAAGAAGCTCGTAAACGTGAACACTATGAAAAACCTTCTGTAAAACGCAAACGTAAATCAGAGGCAGCTCGCAAACGTAAAAAATTCTAAGTGAGTTGAACATGCAGAAAAGTCCTTGGTCTTTTGGCCAAGGACTTTTGCGTTTGGGTAAGGTTAATGAATTTAGTGTAAGAAACATTAAAGAGCGGGAGCCCAAAGAAGGGCTGGTTTTTTAACCCGAACTTCGGAAAAAGGAGAGAAATCCTAGTTCAAGTGGGGGACTGTGGTAACTTAACACTTCCTGTTGTCGCTAAATATTTCACATTGCAAGCCTGCTCTGCTAGAAGAGGAAGGTTCCTAGGTGACATAATCATATTTTGATAAAAATGGAGAGTTTATTGGCCGATTATGAAAGGGAATATGATACTTTCGCCAAAGTGGTATTATTAGAGATAAGTTTACTTATCGCTAATAACGGGAATCTTGAGACCTAGGCTCAAGATTTAGCAATGAAACTCCGTTAGGAGTTTGCTTGCATCCGCACTTTTTAAGAAAGTATCAAAATTGTAAAGTTCTTATTTTAACTCAGTTTAAGGGCAACAAAAAAGACCTCAGAACGAGATCTCGCTAGCTTGCTTATTTTTCCTTAGCCAAGAGGTCACGGATTTCAGCAAGTAATTCTTCTTGAGTTGGAGCAGCAGGAGTATCGTCTTCCTCCTCTTTTTTACCACGTTTCATGGCTGTGTTAGCAGCCTTGACAACGAAGAAGAGGGTTGTCCCAACGATAAGGAAGTTGAGGACAGCTGCCAAGAAGTTACCATAAGCGATACCGTTCCATGACAGGCTGGCAATGTTTTTAACACCAAGAGCACTAACGAGTGGGTTAAGGATTACTGGTGTGATAACGTCAGATACCAAAGAGGTAACGATGGCGTTGAATGCAGCCCCAATAACAACGGCAACAGCTAGGTCAAGGACATCGCCCTTAAACAAAAATTCTTTAAGTTCTTTAATCATTAAAAATGAATTTCCTTTCAAAATACTTCCTGACCAGTATAACGGATAAGAAGCAGTCAAGTCAAGGGATTTGACCAGAAACTTTGATTGTTATAAGTATTTAATCCTCTTGTTATACTTAGAAAGAGAGATTATCTCAATATTTTACAATCTCTGGCCAAACATGCTATAATAAGAGGTAAAACTAAAATGGTATGCTTTGCTTGGGAGGTGATGGTTTGGCCCTTGATAAATCAGTCATTGCTGAGATTAAGAATAATGTCAATATTGTTGATGTCATTGGCGAAGTGGTCAAGCTGACCAAGTCGGGTCGAAATTATCTAGGCCTCTGTCCCTTCCACCAGGAAAAGACGCCGTCTTTTAATGTTATTGAGGATAAACAGTTCTTCCATTGCTTTGGCTGTGGTAAATCCGGTGATGTTTTCAAATTTCTTGAAGAGTACCGGAATATCACCTTCCTGGAGAGCGTCAAGATTCTTTCTGAGAGGATTGGGATGGATTTGGCCATTGAAACACCGAGCCAGCCCCAGACTCGTCAGAATCCGCATCAGAAACTTTTTGATATCAATCAGGACGCTAGTAAGTTCTATCAGGCTGTTTTGAAGACCACCAAGGTAGGGGAGCAGGCTCGCCAGTATCTCTATCAGCGGGGCTTGGATGACCAGATGATTGATTATTTCAAGATTGGTCTAGCGCCTGATGAGAGCAACTACCTTTATCAAAGCCTGTCGCCTCGCTATGATGAAGATACTATTCTCAATTCTGGCCTCTTTAACCTATCCGAAGCGGGTTCGATTTTCGACAGTTTTCGCAATCGGATTATTTTTCCCTTGACGGATGAAAATGGCCATGTGATTGGCTTTTCGGGTCGAATTTGGACCCAGGCTGACCAGGAACGTAAGGAAGCTAAGTATAAAAATACTCGGGCAACCACCATTTTTAATAAGTCCTACGAGCTCTATCATCTCGACAAGGCCAAGCCGGTCATGACTAAGAGCCATGAAGTCTATCTGATGGAAGGCTTTATGGATGTTATTGCGGCTTATAGGGCGGGCATCGAAAATGCAGTTGCCTCCATGGGGACGGCCTTGACAGCAGAGCATGTCAAGCATCTGAAAAAATTTACCAAGAAGGTTATTTTGACCTATGATGGTGACAATGCTGGTCAGAATGCCATCGCCAAGTCGCTGGATATTTTGCAGGATTTGACCGTCGAGATTGTTCGGATTCCCAATCAGATGGATCCTGATGAGTTTATCAAGGCCAATTCGGCAGAAGAATTAGTCAAACTTCTGACCCAATCACGGATTTCTAGCACCGAGTTTTGGATTCAGTATCTGAAACCGGAAAATGTTGATAATCTGCAAACCGAGATTGCCTATGTTGAGCGAATTTCTAAGATTATTGCTGGGGTGACTTCTATTACCGCTCAAAACACCTATATCAATATGGTGGCTGAGAGTCTACCGGACTTTGATTATTTGCAGGTGGAACAGTCGGTCAATAATGAGCGCCTAAAGTTACGAGCAAGTGCTGGAAATCAACAGGTTGATGAGCTTAGACAGAGTTCAGCCCCGCTTTTAACAGAACTTCCTGCCAGCAAGACCTTGACAGCTATTCAAAGGGCTGAAAATCAACTTTTTTACCGCCTGCTCCAGTATGATTATCTGCTCAACGAGTTCCGCATTCGGGACGATTTTGCCTTTGAAAGTCCGCAACTGGAGAGCCTCTATCAGATTTTATGCCAGAAGGGTGAAATCGCTGACTTGGATTTGGCGCAGATGGCAGATGATTTGCGACAAGCTTATTACAGTGTCCAAGAGGAAGACTTGCCTAAGGAGTTAGCTGAAGGTGAGATTGCTGGACTAGAAAGCCGGATAGAAAAGCATCGGCAGGAACAGGTGTTACGCAAACGCAGTAAGATTATTCGTGACAGTAGCAATCACGGAGATGACAATCGAGCCATGATGGAATTGCAAGCCCTTATTGCTCAAAAAAGAAATATGGAATAGAGGAAACTATGGCAAGTAAAAAAACAAATACAACCTTTAACGTACAAGTTGCTGACTTTATCCGCAATCATAAGAAAGAAGGAACGGCCGTTGATGACGAAGTAACTGAAAAATTGGTCATCCCTTTCGTCCTGGATGCTGACCAAATTGATGATTTATTGGAACGCTTGACCGATGGTGGTATTTCGATTACTGACAAGGAGGGAAATCCCTCCAGCAAGTATGTGGTTGAAGCTCCTAAGCCAGAAGAATTGACAGATGAGGAATTGCTGGGTAGCAATTCTGCCAAAGTTAATGACCCTGTCCGGATGTATCTCAAGGAAATTGGTGTGGTGCCCCTCTTGACCAACGAGGAAGAAAAAGAGCTGGCTATTGCCGCTGCAGAAGGTGACCTTATGGCCAAGCAGCGCCTAGCTGAGGCCAATTTACGTCTGGTGGTTTCCATTGCCAAGCGTTATGTTGGTCGTGGTATGCAGTTCCTTGACTTGATTCAAGAAGGGAATATGGGACTGATGAAGGCCGTTGATAAATTTGACTACTCCAAAGGTTTCAAGTTTTCGACTTATGCCACTTGGTGGATTCGCCAAGCCATCACTCGGGCCATTGCCGACCAAGCTCGGACTATTCGGATTCCAGTCCACATGGTTGAAACCATCAATAAATTGGTGCGTGAGCAACGCAATCTTCTGCAAGAATTGGGTCAAGACCCAACACCAGAACAGATTGCCGAGCGGATGGATATGACCCCAGACAAGGTTCGTGAAATCCTCAAGATTGCTCAAGAGCCTGTTTCTCTGGAAACTCCTATTGGGGAAGAAGATGACAGTCATCTGGGTGATTTCATTGAAGATGAAGTCATTGAAAATCCGGTAGACTATACCACTCGGATTGTCCTGCGGGAGCAGCTCAATGAAGTCTTGGATACTTTGACTGACCGGGAAGAAAATGTTCTCCGTCTGCGTTTCGGACTCGATGATGGCAAGATGCGGACCCTAGAAGATGTCGGAAAGGTCTTCAACGTTACCCGTGAACGGATTCGCCAAATCGAAGCTAAGGCCCTCCGCAAACTTCGCCACCCAAGCCGCAGCAAACAACTCAAAGACTTTATGGAGGACTGATACTGTCTGGGGGACAGTATCAGGGAGACTCTCAGGAAATAAGAAAAGAGTCTCTCCATTTGGAGGTTTTTAACCGTCGCCCAGAAACCAGAGAGCGACGTTATGGAATAGACTATCTCAGAGCACCCTCAAAAAATAAAAGAAGGGTGCTAGTCCCGCGGAGATTGCTTATCTTTTAATACTTGCGGATACTTTCCAAACCTACAAGTTTTTGTTTATTAAATAGATGGAGTAGATGACTCATATGCCTTTAAGCGACAGCCAGAGAAGAGAGCCTATAATGCTCGAATATCTGGCTTAGTGAGAAGTTTAGGCAAATCACCCTAGTGGTTGCCGTAGGAAATAAAGACATTTTAATGGTCTGTTTCCTTAACTTCTTGAAAAGGAGAAGAAGATGTCAGAGAAAAAATATACAGATGAAGAAGTTGAAAAAATCAAGGACCATATTCTGGAAGTTCTAGAAATGGTGATTGACCCTGAGTTGGGGATTGATATTGTCAACCTCGGCTTGATTTACGAGATTCGTTTTGAGGATAGTGGTCATACCGAAATTGATATGACCTTGACGACCATGGGGTGCCCCTTAGCTGACCTCTTAACCGACCAGATTCATGATGTTATTCGGGAAGTGAAAGAGGTGACCAAGGTTGAAGTCAAACTGGTTTGGACGCCAGCTTGGACAGTTGACCGCATGAGTCGCTATGCCCGCATCGCTCTGGGAATTCGTTAGGTAGGATTGTACTATGAAAAAATTGAGTATCGTTGTCCCTTGTTACAATGAAGAGGCGACCGTCCACCCTTTTTTAGCTGAGACACAAAAGGTTGAGCGGACTATGGCTGGTCAGCTGGTCTTTGACTATCTATTTGTCAATGATGGCTCTAAAGATCAGACCTTGCAGGTTTTGCGAGAGGTCAGTCAGCAGTTTGCCAATGTGCATTATCTATCCTTTTCCCGCAACTTTGGCAAGGAAGCGGCCCTTTTGGCCGGTCTGGAGGCTGCAGATGGCGATTTAATAACCGTCATGGATGCCGATCTGCAAGATCCCCCCGAACTTTTGCAGGAGATGTATGCCAAAATTGAGGAAGGTTTTGATGTCGTTGGTACCCGTCGGGCCGACCGCAAGGGTGAGCCGGTTTTGCGGTCTTTCTTCGCTCGAACCTTCTATTGGCTGGTCAATAAGATTTCCGATACCGAGATGGTTGATGGAGCAAGAGATTTTCGTCTCATGACCCGTCAGGTGGTTGATAGTATTTTGGAGTTGGGTGAGGTTAATCGTTTTTCTAAGGGGCTCTTTTCATGGGTCGGTTACGATGTGACCTACCTACCCTATGAAAATCGTGAACGGGTAGCTGGAGATACCTCTTGGAATTTCTGGTCTCTCCTACGCTATTCCATAGATGGTTTCATCAATTTTTCGGAGGCCCCCCTAAATCTGGCGACTTGGGCAGGTCTAGCAAGCTTTATTTTGTCATTCTTTGCTATTATTTTTGTGGTTCTTCGTCGGTTGCTTTTTGGCGATCCTGTCAGTGGGTGGGCTTCAACCATCTCGATTATTATGTTTTTGGGAGGTTTGCAACTCTTGGCTTTGGGAATTATTGGCAAGTATATCGCTAAAATTTTCTTAGAAACCAAGAAACGACCGGTTTACATTGTTAAAGAAAAAGGGTGAAATTACCCCTTTTTTTGGTAAAATGGTAAAAGAATAGAGTTTGGCAGGGCCAGTTCTTGGCAGATTTTTGTCGATTGCCCCTGTTTCAACAAAGGAGACATCAATGATTTTAATTACTGGAAGCAATGGCCAATTGGGAACCGAATTGCGTTATTTGCTGGATGAAAGAAATGAAGAATACGTGGCTGTCGATGTAGCAGAAATGGATATCACGGATGCTGCTAAGGTGGACCAGGTCTTTGCTCAAGTGAAGCCGAGCTTAGTCTATCACTGCGCAGCCTATACCGCCGTTGATGCTGCTGAGGATGAAGGCAAGGAGTTGGATTACGCCATCAATGTGACTGGTACTGAAAACATCGCCAAGGCTGCAGCCAAATATGGGGCTAGCTTGGTTTATATTTCGACTGACTATGTTTTTGATGGGCAAAAGCCTGTCGGTCAGGAATGGTTGGAAACTGATAAGCCAGACCCTCAGACCGAATACGGTCGCACCAAACGCCTAGGTGAAAAAGCAGTTGAAAAATATTTGGACCATTACTACATCATTCGGACAGCCTGGGTTTTCGGTAATTACGGGAAAAATTTTGTCTTCACCATGCAAAATCTGGCCAAGACTCACCCTAAATTGACCGTCGTCAATGACCAACATGGTCGCCCAACATGGACACGTACCTTGGCTGAATTTATGACCTATGTCACCGAAAATCAAAAGGACTATGGATATTATCATCTGTCCAATGATGCTAAAGAAGATACTACTTGGTATGATTTTGCCAAGGAAATTCTCAAGGATACCGATGTTGAAGTGACCCCAGTTGATTCCAGCCAATTTCCAGCCAAGGCTAAGCGACCTTTGAATTCAACTATGAGTTTGGCTAAAACCAAAGCGACTGGTTTTGTTATTCCAACTTGGCAGGAAGCTCTGCAGGAATTTTATAAACAAGAAAAGAAATAGTCAGATGAAGCTTGATTCTCTCCAAGAGGGTCAGGCTTTTTTGGGCTCATCGGACCGATACAGAATTCGTTTGACGGTCTTGGTTTGACGGTCTTGGTTAGTCGTACTAATTAGGTTTGGACTGTCTCTGGACTTTTATCTAATAGCATAGAAAGCAAGAGCGAAAGTTATTCTCAGGCTTGATGACTTGGAAAAGGCTTCAAAGAAGGAAAAGTCCTTAAAATCTCAAGGAAGTTTAAGGCTTCAAACTGTCTCAATAGCTTGAGAACAAATTCGCTTTATCTCTGAAATGATGGCTGGGTTTATGGTATAATAAAGTGATTGTATTGCTAGAATGGAGACCTTGTGTATGCAACACGTTTTTATCATTGGCAGTCGAGGCTTGCCGGCCAAGTACGGAGGCTTTGAGACCTTCGTCCAAGAGTTGGTTAAGCATCGTCAATCTGATGACCTGACTTATCATGTTGCCTGCCTCTCAGATGAGAAGACAGGTCAACACTCTAGCCACATGGGGGCTGATTGCTTTACAGTCAATCCTCCCAAACTGGGTCCTGCCCGAGTGATTGCCTACGACATTCAGGCCATCAACTACGCTCTGAAATTGATTAAGGAGCAGGCGATTGAAAGTCCCATCTTTTATATCCTCGGCAATACCATCGGAGCCTTTATTGCTCCCTTTGCCCGTAAGATTCACAAGCTGGGTGGTCAGCTCTTTGTCAATCCCGATGGTCTCGAGTGGAAGCGATCCAAGTGGTCAAGACCTGTTCAAGCCTACCTCAAGTATGCTGAGAAGGTCATGACCAAGAAGGCTGACCTGATTATTTCTGATAATCAAGGCATTGAAAGCTACATCCAGTCCAGTTACCCTTGGTCTAAGACCACTTTTATCGCCTATGGGACGGACTTGACCGCTTCTAGTCTGACGGCTCAGTCGCCAAAGGTCCAGGACTTTTTCACTAAGTGGCAGACCCAAGAGAAGGGTTACTATCTGATTGTGGGTCGCTTCGTCCCAGAGAATAACTATGAGACCGCTATTCGAGAATTTATGGCCTCTAAGACCAAGCGAGACTTGATCATCATCTGCAATCAGGCTGGTAATCCCTATTTTGAGGAATTGCGGCAAAAGACTGGTTTTGACCAGGAGCCCCGTGTTAAATTTGTCGGGACCGTCTACAATCGTGACCTCTTGACTTATCTACGTCAGGCTGCCTTTGCCTATATCCATGGGCATGAGGTTGGTGGGACCAATCCCGGTCTGCTAGAAGCACTAGCCCATACCGATTTGAATCTGGTGCTGGGTGTTGACTTCAATAAAAAAGTAGCGAAGCAGACAGCCCGCTATTGGGACAAGGGACATGGTAACCTAGCAAGCCTGATTAATGAAGTGGACGGTCAAGTTGATTTTGTCCAATTGGGACGGGAAGCCCACCAGCTCATGGCTGAAAATTATACTTGGCCAAAAATTGTAGGCGAGTACGAGGAGTTGTTTTTGCATGAAAGTTAATATTCTCATGTCCACCTACAATGGGGAGCGTTTTCTTGCTCAACAGCTGGACAGCATTTTAGAGCAGACCTACAAGGATTGGACTCTCTTGATTCGCGATGACGGCTCTAGTGATAGGACCCCTGAAATCATTGCGGATTATGCTCAGAAAGACCCAAGGATTGTCTTTATCAATCCTGACCAAAGGGAAAATCTTGGCGTTATCAAGAACTTCTATACCCTGCTCAAATACCAAGAGGCCGACTTTTATTTCTTCTGCGACCAAGATGATGTTTGGTTGCCGGAGAAGTTGGAGCTCTGCATCCAGGAAGGTCGGAAGTATCCTGCCGATAAGCCCCTCTTGGTCTATACCGACCTCAAGGTGGTCAATCAAGATCTTGAGGTGCAACATCCCAGCATGATTCGCACCCAGTCAGGCCATGCCAACACCACGCTTTTGCAGGAATTGACGGAAAATACCGTTACTGGTGGCGTTGCCATGATTAATGGGGCAACGGCCCAAAATTGGCAGGCTCAAAATTTGAATCAGATTATCATGCATGATTGGTTTTTGGCGCTAGTAGCAGCAGCCAAGGGAAATCTGGTCTACATTGACCAGCCAACTGAGCTCTACCGTCAGCATGACAGTAATGTTTTAGGAGCTAGAACCTGGTCCAAGCGACTTAAGCATTGGCTGAGGCCCCACAAACTCTTAGCTAAGTACTGGTGGTTGATTGATGCCAGTCAGAAACAAGCTAGTCTCTTGCTGGATTTGAGCCTAGCTCAAGAAGAAAAGGATTTGGTTGGGGCCTATGTTGACTTGTTGAATCAGTCATGGTCCCAGAGGCGAAAGACCTTGAAAGACTATGGCTTCGCTAAAAATCGTCCCTTTCATACCTTTGTTTTTAAAACTTTAATTCTAACGAAAATCGGCTATAGCCACTATCAAAAGCACGGCTATCAAGCATAGGAGAATCTCATGGATCTACTTAGTAAGAAGAATCGTATCCTACTAAAAGAACTCATAAAAACAGACTTTAAACTGCGCTATCAGGGCAGTGTGATTGGCTATCTCTGGTCAATCCTCAAGCCCCTCATGCTCTTTATGATTATGTATCTGGTCTTCATTCGCTTCCTGCGTCTGGGCGGCGATGTGCCTCACTTTGCGGTGGCCCTGCTTTTGGCCAATGTTATCTGGTCTTTCTTCACGGAAGCAACCAGTATGGGAATGATCTCCATCGTAACTAGAGGGGACCTCTTGCGTAAGCTCAATTTCTCCAAGTCCATCATTGTACTGTCATCGGTCTGTGGAGCTTTAATCAACTTTGGAATCAACCTGATTGTTGTTTTGATTTTTTCCCTAATCAATGGTGTTCATATTGGCTGGGACGCTATCTTTGCCATTCCCCTCTTCTTTGAACTCTTTATCATGGCTTGGGGGGTGGCTCTGCTTTTGGCAACTCTCTATGTCAAGTTCCGTGATATCGGTCAGATCTGGGAGGTCTTTCTACAAGCTGGGATGTATGCAACCCCGATTATTTATCCTCTGACCTTCATCACTAATCAAGGGGCTAATGGCGTTTTAGCTGGTAAGATTATCATGCTAAATCCCCTAGCTCAGATAATTCAGGATTTGCGTTATCTTTTGATTGATAAGGCCAATCTCACCATCTGGAATTTGATTAATCACTGGTGGTATTACTCAATTCCTTATGTCCTGCCATTTGTCATTTTTGCTATTGGCTTGACGGTATTTAATCGAAGTTCTAAGAGATTTGCGGAGATTCTATAATGACGACAGAAAATAATATTGCAGTAAAAGTTGATCATGTCAGCAAATATTTCAAATTACCTGTTGAAGCATCCAATAGTCTAAGGACCACAGTGGTCAATCGCTTCAAGGGTATCAAGGGGTACAAGGAACAACACGTTCTGCGAGACATTAACTTTGAAGTGGAAAAAGGCGATTTCTTCGGTATCGTCGGCCGTAATGGTTCTGGGAAATCAACGCTTTTGAAAATTATTTCTCAGATTTATGTCCCAGAAAAAGGAACAGTGACCATTGATGGAAAGCTGGTTTCCTTCATCGAGCTGGGGGTTGGCTTTAATCCCGAGTTGACTGGGCGTGAGAATGTCTATATGAACGGCGCCATGCTGGGCTTTTCGACGGATGAAGTTGATGCCATGTACGATGACATCGTCGAGTTTGCTGAGCTCAAGGAGTTCATGAACCAAAAGCTTAAGAACTATTCTAGCGGGATGCAGGTCCGTCTGGCCTTCTCAGTTGCCATCAAAGCACAGGGCGATATCCTGATTCTGGATGAAGTCTTGGCCGTCGGTGACGAAGCCTTCCAACGCAAGTGTAACGACTACTTCATGGAGCGCAAGGAAAGTGGCAAAACCACTATCTTGGTTACACATGATATGGCTGCTGTTAATAAATATTGTAATAAAGCAATTTTGATTGAAAATGGCTTAGTTAAGGCCTATGGTGAACCATTTGCGGTAGCCAACCAATATAGCCTAGATAATTTTAGCGTTGAGGTCCTAGATGACGATGGTTCAAAGGCTGAGGAGGTTAAAGAAGCCAAAGTTGTAGATAACTTCAGTGCTAAACTTCTGACTAATGAGGTCGTATCACCTGATGAGGAAATTGAAATTGAATTTTCCTACGATATCTTGAAGAAAGATCTTGATACATATATTGCACTTTCTCTTGTTGATATTTCTGATGGTACCGGTCTCTATAATGATAATTCCTGGAATCATAAATTGTCAGGTCTTGGTCATCACAAGATTATTTATAAATGTAAGCTACCTTACTTTAATACCGTAAAATTACGTGTCCAAGCTAATGTTCGCGATGAGAATAATCGTGATATAACTGTCTTATCAATGACTAAACCTCCAGTCTTTACGGTACGTAGAGAAATTGACGAGAGTGATTTTTCACTTAAAGATTCATCTACTGGACTACTTGAAAGACAAGGAAGTTGGACTAACTAATAGCAGGATGTAGTATGAAAATATTGTTTATTTCGCCTATCGGAGCTTTCTTTAGTGGAGCAGAAGTGGCTACCGGAAATTTAATGTCTTACATGCAGTCGCAGGGGCATCAAGTTTATAATGTCATTCCTGATAACGGCGAACATGTTGATGAGGCTTATATCAGGTTTATGACTGATCATAATATTGCTCTTTACCAGTTTAAGACTAATAAATGGTGGTGGTCGGAAGCCTATCAAGTTAAAGAAAATGATAAAGTGAGTTTATTTGCTTATCAGCATAAAAATATTTTTCAAATTCGTCAGTTGATTAAAGAGAAGGATATTGAACTTGTCATTTCAAATACAGTCAATGTTTTTCAAGGTGCAATTGCTGCTGCTTTAGAATCTGTTCCTCATTACCATATTATCCATGAGTTCCCAATTGGTCAATTTAGCTATTATAAAGAAAAAATTGAGCTGATAGATTATTTATCTGATAAGATTTTTGCTGTTTCAGGTGGACTTTATGAGGAACTCGCTCAATATTTTCCTCAAGAAAAATTATATCCATTTATTCCTTACTCACAGCTTGATAAATTCGAACTAGCAATATCTGATAAAAAGAGAATTGTTTCCATTGGAGGTATTAGTCAATGGAAAAATCAACTAGAATTGCTGCAGGCATTTACTAAAGTAAAATATTCGGATGTTGAACTTGTTTTTATTGGTGGATGGGAGCCAGAATATAAGATTAAATTAGATAATTATATTTCAGAAAACGATCTGGGTAGTAAAGTTACCTTTCTTGGCTATCAGAGGGATCCATTTAAATTACTGTCAAATAAAGATATTTTAGTGTTGACTTCTAAGGTAGAAACCTTTGGCTTGGTTTACGTTGAATCTATTTTATCAGCTGTTCCAGCTATTGTTTCAGATAATTCTGGACACAAAACAGTGAGCGAATTTTTCTCGACTAAAAATATATATCCGCTAGGAAGTGTAGACAGTTTAGCTGAAAAAATTAATCTACTTTTAGAGAACTTTGATAGTGAGAAGCGTATGGCTCTTGACTTAAGCCAAGACGCCAGAGAACGGTATACCTTGGGAACGACATCGCAAGTTTTCATAGACCAACTTGTTGATGTTCATCAGATTGAAGCAAGAATTGGTTTTAAGGGGTTGTCTTCTCTTCTCGGTTGGAATTTGTCGGATGACATATTGGAGAGTATTTCTCACCAATATGTTACTGTTTATCATAGTAATGAACGACCTTTTTATAAGATTGAGACTTACGAAATTAAACAAGAAGACAACATCATCATTGAAGTGGAAGATGCCGATTTCATTCGGATTGACTTAACAGAAGAAGCTGGGTTTTATAGTCGAGTTGAAATGCTTGATCAGGTGTCAGGTCTTTTATTAGAGCCTGTCCATACCAATGCTTATAATTTATCAAATAAGCTACTATTCTTAGATAATGATCCACAATTGGTTTATGATACTAAGGATTTACATCATCACCAGATAACTTTTTCATATGTTAAAAGTGATTTTTCAGAATTAACAACTGATGTTCAAAAGGTTCTGAAAGACCAAGAAGAACTTGCTAGATTGTCCAATATTGAAGCAAGGTATCATGAATTAGAGCACGAATATCATTCTGTGGTAAATTCCCGTCGTTGGACCATCCCAACCAAAATCATCAATTTCTTTAGGAGAAAATAAAAGATGAAGCGTTTGCTTTTATATGTGCATTTTAATAAATTTAATCGCCTGAGTCCGCACGTTGGCTATCAATTGGAGAAAATGCGTTCCCTCTTTAGTCGGGTAGTCTTTATTTCCAATAGCGACTTTAAGGCGGAGGACCAGGCTATGCTCAAGGAGCAGGGGCTGATTGATGATTTTATCCAACGCCAGAATAGCGGTTTTGATTTTGCAGCTTGGCGGGATGGCATGGCTCAGGTCGGTTGGAATGAGCTGACAGACTATGACTCCATAACCACTATGAATGACACTTGTTTTGGTCCTCTCTGGGATTTAGAGCCAATCTATCAGAAGTTTGAAGCTGACGCTAATGTTGATTTTTGGGGCTTGACCAACCATCGCAAGACTAAGAGTTTTCCTGAACATATTCAAAGCTACTTTATCAGCTTTAGCCAGAAGGTAGTGGCCTCATCTGCCTTTCAAGAATTTTGGCAAGGGATTGAAGATTTTAGTGATGTCCAGGAGGTTATCGGTCAGTATGAAACTCGGGTGACCACCGCTTTGACGGATGGAGGTTTCACGTATGATGCGGTATTTAATACCCTAGAAGCCCCAACTGAGGGAATGCTTCATCCTGACTTTAGCTACTATAATCCGACAGCCATTCTTAACCACAGGGTGCCCTTCATCAAGGTTAAGACCATTGATGCTAATCAGTCTATCACGCCCTATATTCTTAACCAGATTGAGGCAAGTTCGGACTATCCGGTTGATTTAATCGTCAGCCATATGACTAATATCGGTCAGCCTGATTTACCTTATCTTCTAGCTCGTAAGTACTTGGAGCAGGCAGAAGCGGAAGAGCTTCCTGCAGAAAGCAAGGTTGCGGTTCATCTCCATGTTTTTTATGTGGATCTCTTGCAGGAATTTCTGGAGGCCTTCAAGGCTTTCCATTTTGCTTATGACCTCTTTATCACTACAGATAAGGAGGAAAAGCAATCTGAAATTCAGGCTATCTTGGACCAGAATCAGGTAGTAGCCCAAATCTTTGTGACGGGAAATATTGGTCGTGATGTCCTACCAATGTTGAAATTGAAGGACCAGCTCAAGAGTTATGACTATATCGGTCATTTCCACACCAAGAAATCCAAGGAAGCAGACTATTGGGCTGGCCAATCTTGGCGGCAGGAATTGATTGCCATGCTGGTTGAACCAGCCAATCAAATTCTGGCTCAAATGGCTAGCAATGACAGTCTTGGACTTGTCATTGCGGATATGCCGACCTTCTTTAGGTTCAACAAAATTGTCGTGGCTTGGAATGAAAATCTTATTGCTCCAAAAATGGAAGAGCTTTGGGAAAAGATGGAACTAAAGAAGTCCATTGATTTCAAAGCTATGGATACCTTTGTCATGAGCTATGGCACCTATGCTTGGTTTAAGTACGATGCCCTAAGTCCGCTCTTTGACTTGAATTTGACGGATCAGGATGTTCCGGCAGAACCCCTGCCTCAGAACTCCATTCTTCATGCTATCGAGCGACTTCTCATTTATATTGCTTGGGATAAGCATTACGATTATCGCATCTCCCCAAGCCCAATCACTATGACGCCATTTATTGAGAATAAGCAGCTCAATACTAGGGCCAATAGTAGCCCCAACACCTACGTAGACTTTACCTATATGGGAGGAATTAAAGGAGCCCTCAAATATATCATCGTCGGCCCAGCTAGGGCGATTAAGTATATTGTGAAGAGGCTTTTGAAAAAATAGCTATGAAAAAATTTCTCAGAGATATAAATTGGTACATGGTCTTGCATATAACGCTTATCTGTCTATTTGCATTTTGTATCAACTTTTTCTTAGTCAACCAGCAAATTTTAGAAGCTAAAAGCGCCAGTAAATTGCATAAGGCCTTTCAGGGTTTTGAGCTCCTAACCAACAGCCTATATGGAATTTCCATCGTAGGATTGGCTGTCTATGTCAGTGAGAGCCTTAAAAAGTCTCTCTGGATTCAATATGCCATTGGCTATGTGATTTATCTTCTAGTCTCTTACTTCTTAGTGGTGACTAGAAATCTGAATAATGGTGGCTTTAAATTCTGGAGTCTAGTAAAAAATCAATTTTTTCAGGGGGGGACGCTTCCTACTATTTTGATAATTTTAGTTCTAGCTATCGTAATTCACTATATTTCTGAGGAAATTAAAAATAGAGTTGATAATAAGCAAACGAAGCATTCTAAGGCTTCCGAAGGTTTGCTGAATATGGATAGACTATTAAAAGATTATGATGCTTATCAACTTCCAATTTTTTTATTTTTGGGGACGGCAATTGTAAATGATCATCTCACACTAACAGCCTTAAAGGGGTCCTTAGATAATATTGTTAAGATGGCAAATCTCAACTCATATTTTTGGACTTTAGGAACGGAAGTAGCGATTAGTTTAGCCTTCTTTGCTGCTATTTGTTACCTTGCTTGGAAGGGAATAAAAGATGTTGTCGCTAGACGAGCTTCAGTTTCTTTGGCTATTACGACGAGCTTTTTCTTAGCAGTAGTGTTCAACTATATAATACAGGCTACTATTAGTACGGATGGAAAAATTTTGGGAAGATATATTTTTCCCGGAGCTACCTTATACCAAATTTTGGTACTTGCCTTAATAAATGTGGTTTTTTACCTAATTGTTAATCGCTATTTAATAGCAACGACAATTCTAATTACTGTTGGAACCTTTTTATCAGTTGCTAACAGTATTAAATATAGTATGCGAAATGAGCCAGTTCTTTTTAGTGATTTGAGTTGGATTAAAGATATTAAGATGCTGATGACCTACATAGATGCTTCAACCGTTATCTTTGCACTTGTAGGTATCGTGGTTCTTGCAGCGGTCACTTACTTCCTCTGGAAACTTTTATCATTTAAAGATATTGTTAGTGCTGACTGGCGAGTAAGAGTAGCAGTCACTCTTCCCATTGTACTTCTTTTTACTATTGTTGTTTCGATCTTCAGTCGACAAGAAAATGGTAAAATCGCTAGTAATATTCCCATCCTGTCAGGACTAAATAATACTGAAAAATTGGAATGGATGGGTCAATCCGTTGTCGCCCGTGAACGGTCTTTAATGTTTGTTTGGACTAAACAACTGACATCCTCAAAGATGGAAAGACCTTCTGGATACAGCAAGTCTGCCATGGATAAGATTGCTAAGAATTATACGAAAAAAGCTCAAACTATAAATAAATCGCGAAAAGGTGATATTTCAGACCAAACTGTAATCTTTGTTCTAAGTGAAAGTTTTGCTGACCCAAGTCGATTGTCTGATGTTAGTCTTAATCGTGATCCAATTCCTTATATTAAGTCTGTTAAACAAAACAATACAAGTGGTTTAATGAAGTCGGATTCTTATGGTGGTGGAACAGCCAATATGGAATTTCAAACTTTAACTGGCCTACCTATGTATAATATTTCTTCTTCAATTTCTACAATTTATTCTGAAGTTGTCCCAGAAATGTCAAGAGTCCCATCTATCAGTGACTCGTATTCGTCAAGAGATAAAATTGCTATTCACTTGGGTGATGCTAATACATATTCGAGAAAGTCAGTTTATCGTCGGTTAGGCTTTGATAAGTTCATAGCTGCAACAGGTGGTACAGAAAAAGCTAAACATTTAGGAACTCTGGGAGTCTATCCGAGTGATGCTAATACCTATCAAACCGTTATGGATAATTTGAACCCATCTAGGAACCAGTTTTTCTCTGTCATCACTTACCAAAATCACACCCCTTGGGATTATACTGATGATAGCCCTTATGGTGGTTCTGGTGATGGTTTTGATCCAGCAGAAAATAGTTATGCCGATAACTATGCTAAAGAGTTGAAGCAGACTGATGATGCTACTAAAGATTGGTTGAGTAAACTTTCAAAGATAGATAAGAAAATAACTGTGGTCTTTTATGGGGATCATCTTCCTGGTTTTTATCCGGAAAAGACCTTTAAAGATAATCCAAAGAGTCAGTATCAAACCGATTATTTTATTTGGAGTAACTATCCTACACCAAAGCAAAATCATCCTTATGTTAATTCAAGTGATTTTCCTGCTGAACTCTTATTAGCAACGTCAACAAAAGTTTCCCCCTATCAAGCACTCTTGACAGAGGTATTAGATAATGCAAGTGTTGATAAGGAACACAAAAACAAGGAACAAAAGAAAATTGCTGAAGATTTGAAGTTAGTTGAATATGACTTGATTTCTGGCAAGGGCTATCTTGCGAATGACGATAAATTCTTTCAAGTAGATAAAGGAAACTAGTATGAAGAAATTTTATTTACCAATTTACTACGTTCTCATGAGCATGCTGTTTACTCTACAGTCCGTCGTCTATATTAATGATGTTGGCGATCAGTTGAGTTTTGCTAAATTGGCTCGACACTATGGTTTCTTTGAATTCGCCATTCACCGCTATCAAACATGGTCAAGCCGACTGTTGATTGAGTCTTTGACCATGTTTATGTCTGCTCATTATCTTATCTTTGATTTGACCATGTTTATTGCAGTAGCTTGTTTCTTCTATTGTTTTAATGGTATTTTCTTGAATGATGGTAAGTATTGGGGACTCCATTTCATTACTCCCGCTATCTTTCTTTTAACCTTTCCTAGTATCTTTTTTACAAGTGCGGGCTTGATTGCGACAGTTACTAATTACCTCTTCCCAATGATTGCCTTTGTAATAGGTTGGTATTGCTTGGAACAAAAGGGCAGGGCGTGGCTAGTCTTATCCCTTCCTTTCCTAATTTTGGCTTGCATGCAAGAGCAATTTACTATTTTTGCTTTGATTACCTTTGTTTTTTACTTGCTAAAAGACTGGTTGAAGAAGAAGGCAATTAATTACAATTATCTGGTAGGTTCTGCTTTGGCTCTGGTGGGAACAATCTCTGCTTTGGTGGCACCTGGTTCTGCTCATCGAACAGCTATCGAAACCAAAGCCTGGTACCCTGGCTTTGATAAACTAAGCCTAGCTGTTAAGGTTGCTAAGGGTTATTTAGAGACCAATCGTGTTTTGTTCGTTACCTCTGAGTTAACGATTATTTACCTTCTCTTAATTTCGATTTTGGTTTTGGCCCTAATAAAGCGACATTATATAGCATCTTTCCTGTCAGGCTCTATTTTATATACAGTTTTAACCAACCTCTTGGGAAGTACAAGTATTTTGACAGCAGTCCAACGTGTTATTGATTTTCAAAATCAACAACCGGTCACTAAATTTAGTTTTAAAGCAAATTTATACCCTATTACAATTTATGCTGTTCTATTATTGGTTATGACGATTGCTATATTTGTCTTATTCGAGGATAAGTGGCAGGCAGCTTCGGCTGTAGTTCTTTTGGGAATTGGTTACATTGCCCGTATGACAGTCTCTCTATCACCAACGATTTATGCCTCTGGCTTAAGAACCTTTACTCCCTTGATTTTGTCTGGCTTGATTGTGCTCGTTATGTTGATTCGAGAACTGTATAATTTGTTGAAATTTAAAGAGCAAAAGACACTTACTTTCTAATTGGAGAAATACGGTTCGCTCTTGTATTTAAAGAATATTGAGGAGTTGAGCACTTTAATTCAGGTGTTAAATCTCCTCTTTATTTTTAGGAGAATCTTATGAAATTTATCTCTTATTTGGGGCAGAGGGCTTTATTGATATGGTCTTTTGTTCTCTTATTCATCCTTAGTCTTTCAAGCATACTCATCCGAACAAACATGCCTATGGATGGTTCGGAACAGTCAATCATGAGACAGAATAATTTATTATTTTATACTTTACTCTTGGTGTTTATTGTCATATTCTTGCTACTGATTGCTTTATCTAGTCATGTTAAGGCTTCCTATCTATTTGGAATTGCAACTATTATTTATATCCTTGCAGGTCTTTATTTGATATACCATCAAAATGATATGTTAAGACATGATGCTTTGGCAGTTTTGGAGGGGGCTAGGAGCTTAAATAATGGGAACTATTCTTTAATTACAGATGTATCAGGTTATATCCACAAATATCCTCATCAGTCAGGTTTGGTTTCCTTTGAGCGTCTGATTCTCTACTTATTTGGTATCAAGAATGTCAAAATTTTCTTTGTTATTAATTTATTGATGGCCATTGCGGATAATTTTCTGCTTTGGCAGATTAGTGATGCAGTTTTTAAAAATCCTTTGATTTCACGACTAGTCATAATCTTATCTTTCTTATTTCTACCCCAATTATTTTCAATCCTTTTTGTCTATGGCATAACCTTTGGTTTGCCCTTTACATTGGTTGGCCTTTATTTTTTACAAAAATATCTGCAGAAGAAAGATTGGCAATCCATGATTTTGAGTGTCTTCTTTCTCTTACTTTCTGATATTATTAGAAATAACTATATAATTCTAATAGTATCTATCCTGATTGTTCTAATCTTTGACTTTTTAAATTATCGTAGTAAAAAGAATTTGGTAATGATAGTAGCCTTGGTATTGTCAGTGATGCTAGCTAATAAGGCGATAACTGGGTACTATAAGCAAGTTTCTTCAATATCAAATTTAGAGGGTGAACCAAAGATTGCTTGGATTGCAATGGGACTTGATGATAATTCTACTATCTATCATCGTGTTCCAGGGTGGTATGATGCTTACGTTGAAAATGTTTATAATCAGTACAAAGGGGATTCAGCTAAAATTGAAAAGGATAGCCAAAAGCTGATTAGAAACCGCTTAAAAATTATGAGGGAAAATCCATCTTATGGTTTTAACTTCTTCAAAAATAAATTTGTCTCTACTTGGACTGACAGTCTCTTCGGGTCTATCTGGTCTGGTCCTGTTACTAAAATGCCTGTTGAGAATCAGAAAATTTCTGGGAAATTAATGGCAAGTATTTATGAGGGTGGCCTAGCCTATCGCGTCATTTATTATTGCTCTGCTCTCTTATTAATTTTAATTTATGTGGCTGTCATTCCCTTCTTGGTAAATCAATGGAAAGTTGCTAAAAAAGGAGAAGGCAATTTATTCTTACTGATTCCACTTATCTATCTTTCAGGTGGTGTGGTTTTTCATTTGATTTGGGAGACAAAAAGTCAGTATGTATATCCTTATGTTTATCTTTTATTACCATTATCAGCCTTTGGACTTGAAAGGTTATATAGTAGAAGTAGAGAGCTTTTGAATTTCAGGGCTAATAAATGCGGGTAATGCCTTGGTATTACTGCATTTTATATGATATACTAATCCTTAATAGAAAAGGATGGAAAAGGATGGAAGAGGACTAGAATGGTGCAGAAATTATCGGTTGTTGTGCCTTGTTATAACGAGGAAGAGACAATCTTTCCCTTTTTAGGGGAGAGTCAAAAGATTGAACAAGCATTGGCTTCAGAGTTAGAATTTGAGTATATTTTTGTCAACGATGGCTCAAAGGACAATACTTTGGGGGTGTTGAGAGAAGTAGCTAAGAGCTATTCTAATGTCCATTATGTCTCCTTTTCTCGTAACTTTGGAAAAGAAGCAGGTTTATTAGCTGGCTTAGAAGAAGCTGAGGGGGATTATATCACCGTTATGGATGCGGACTTGCAAGATCCCCCAGAGCTCCTGATTGAGATGTACGACAAAATTAAGGAAGGTTACGATATTGTTGGAACGAGACGGACTGACCGAAAGGGAGAACCAGTCATTCGCTCTTTCTTTGCGAAAACTTTTTATCGGATTATCAACCGGATTTCTGATACTGAGATGGTAGATGGGGCAAGAGATTTTCGTTTAATGACAAGACAAGTGGTTGACAGTATCTTGGAGTTACAAGAAGTCAATCGCTTTTCCAAAGGGTTATTTTCTTGGGTTGGCTATGATGTTACCTATATCAGCTATGAAAATCGTGAACGAGTGGCTGGAGAGACCTCTTGGAACTTTTGGAGCCTGTTGAAGTACTCAATGGACGGTTTTATTAATTTCTCCGAGGCCCCATTAAATTTGGCAACCTGGACGGGAATTGGTTCCTTTATCATCTCTATCTTTGCTATTATCTTTATTGTCATAAAAAAGCTTGTTTGTGGTGACCCCGTATCAGGCTGGGCTAGTACCGTGTCAATTATTCTTCTTATCGGTGGTATCCAATTGATGACCATTGGCATCTTAGGCAAATATGTTGCCAAGATTTTTGTGGAGACGAAACGACGACCAGTTTATATTATTAAAGAACGAGATAAATAAAATTGAATTTAAAAATGGACTTTCAAAGATTTAGAAAGTCTTTTTTATTGCTCATTTTTGAATTTAAAACCGAATAAATAAGTGTAAAGAAATTCAACTTTCTTTTCAAATTATTATTTATTTGGAGGTTTCTCATGACACAAAACAAAAGGAAGATGCGCAAGCACGAACTCAAGAAACAAGCCTTTCTAGCTGGGCTTACGACGATGGCTGTTGGAGCCGTAGCCCTGTCATCGGGCCATGTTCAGGCTGATGAGCAGGTATCGTCAAGCAACCCATCAACTGATGTCAGCTTGGTTACTAGGCAGGAAGCAAATCAGACTATTTCAGATATTCAATCAAACCCTGAAAACCAGGAACAAGATCGGGATACTACAGACAATCAAGTTCAAGCAGAGAACAAAGAACAGGCTCAAGCAACAGGTAACCAAGTGGGTCAAAGTTCGACAGATGAAAGTCAAACAGGCCTTGAATCTCAGGAAGTTTCAGAAGCAGGCACTCAGGCTGAATCTGCAACTAGTCCAGCACAGGTTACTCCGATTGAAACAGAAGTAAACAAAGAGGAAGTACGACCCAACCAAGAAGAAAATTCGACCGTTAAGCGAGCTTCGCTCTCAACGACTGTTGTTAAGCCAGCTACCGCTTCGGCAGACTCTACCTACACGTTGCCTGTGCAAGGACCAATATCAGCAGGATTTAATGGCTATCCTGGTCATGGCGGTATTGATTTTGCTGTTCCAGAAGGGACTCCTGTACATGCTGCCCGAGATGGTGTAGTGAAGATTGCCGGTGCCAACCATCCTTGGATGGGCTGGCAAGGAGGAAATGCTGTCCTAATTCAACATCCAGATGGTGTTCATACAGGCTATGCACATTTGTCTCGTATTATTGTCGCCGTTGGTCAACAGGTTAGTCAAGGCCAAATTATTGGTTATTCTGGTAGAACTGGTTTGGTTACTGGACCCCACCTTCATTTTGAAATGTTGCCAGCTAACCCTAATTTCAGTAACGGTTATTCTGGACGTATTGACCCAACCTCATATATTGCCAATGCTCCATTTAAAGCTTCTCCAACGCCAACTGATAACCGAAGTGAAGTTGATAAGTTGGCTGCAAGAACTGGCCGGACTATTTCAGACGGAGATTACGTTATTGCATCTACCTTGGACACAAATTTTGGACTTGATATCAATGATTCAAATTTCCAAAACGGGTCTAATGTGCAACTGTCAAACAATATTTCAGACTCTCGAGCTATCTTTAATATTCACTATTTAGGCGACGGCTACTACAAGATTATTCATAAGAAGAGTGGAAAAGCTGTTGATGCAGGTGATGGTGGTAGCAAAAATGGTGCTAATATTCAACTTTATGATGATAATGGTAGTGACTATCAAAAATGGATTATCAAGCCAAGTTGGAACTCTAATTCTTTTGAAATAATTTCTAAGAAAAGTGGGTTGAATGTAGATATTACCGAAAGAAATATTTCTAACGGAACAAATATTGAGCTTTATGAGAAAACTACTAGTGGAGCTCAGCAATTTAGATTTATTTCTCTGGATAACGATGCCAAACGTACGATTGCTGATGGTGATTATCATATTGTTTCGGCCTTAGATGACAATATGGTTTTAGATGTTCCCTATAATACTTCTGAGGATAATACCCAAGTTCAGATTTTTACAAAGAAAACCGATCAAAATGATAATCAGATATTTAAAGTCAAGTACCTTAACAATGGTTATTATTCAATTACGACTAAGACAACAAATAAGATGATTGATGATACTGGTAATGGAGCCTTTAATGGTAATAAAATTTCCATTATTACTCCTAATGGTTCTGAGAGCCAACAATGGATTATTAGAGCCAGTGCCATCAATGGTTTCTTTGAAATCGTCTCTAAACGTAAGAATCAGGTACTAGATGTTACAGGTGCCAAGGCGAGTCCAGAAACAAAAGTACAGCTCTATGCTCGCAATAACACCAAATCCCAAGCCTGGAAATTCGTCCCTGTTAAGAAAGACTAAGTAGGATAATGACAAAATAGGCCATCGACTAGTGTTACTTGTTGGTGGCTTTTTTTGATAGGATTTATGAGGCTTCTTTCTTTGATACTAGGGCTCTTTTGAAATCCCTTGAAGGAATGGTCATTAGGTGTTCGCTCTTTACTGAGGCTCTATCTCAACTTCCTTTTTCCTAGCTTTTGCGCTATAATAGGGGCAAGGAAAATGTGATTGAAGGTGATGTCATGCGGATTTTATTGGCACCGGATTCCTTTAAGGAGAGCCTGTCGGCCCAAGGAGTAGCAGAGGCCTTGGCACGTGGTTTTGAAAAGAGCCAACTGGACTGTCAGTTGGTCTCCCTGCCCCTTGGTGATGGAGGAGAAGGGACAGTTGCTGCTCTAGTGGCTAGTCTAGGAATGACCTACCAGGATCTAGAGGTTACCGGCACCTTTGGCCAGCCTTGTCAATTGACCTATGCGGTCAAGGATGACCTGGCTTTGGTTGAAATGGCAGAGCTGGTCGGTCTGGCAAAGATTCCCCTTGACCAGAGAAATCCCCTAAGGGTTTCTACCTTTGGACTTGGTCAGCTTTTGGTCCACCTGGCTGAGGCTGGTTATAAGCGGGTTATGGTTGGGGTTGGAGGTTCTGCCTCCAATGATGGTGGCCTTGGCATGGCAGCAGGTCTCGGCTATGAATTTTTTGATATCTCTGGTCACAAGCTCCAGCCCCTTGGCAGTAACCTGGGGAAGGTGGCAAGGATTTCAGATGCTGCGGTACCTAATCAGATTAAGGAACTCCGGCTGACCCTTATTACCGATGTGACTAATCCCCTATGTGGCCCTCAGGGGGCGACCTATGTTTTTGCTGGGCAGAAGGGTCTGTCAGAGGCTGACTTCGCCAGGGTTGACCAAGCCATGCAGGCCTTTTATCAGTTGGTTAATCCGGCCATCTTTGATTTAGCTGGCGCCGGTGCTGGTGGAGGTATGGCAGCGGGACTAGTGACCTTTGCGGGCGGTCAGCTGGTTTCAGGAATTGATGCCATTTTGGACCTCTTGGATTTTGACCAGAAGGTCAAGCAGGTGGATTTGGTCCTTGTCGGAGAAGGGCGCATGGATGGCCAGTCTTTGGCTGGCAAGGCCCCGATTGGTGTGGCTAGGCGGACACCTGCAGGAATCCCTGTCATTGCCATCTGTGGCAGTCTCAAAGATGATTTGCCCGATTTTCCTGTCGAAAATATTGTGGCTGCCTTTCCGATTATTCCTCAGCTGGATAGTTTGGAAAATACCCTGGCATCTGCTTCCCATAATCTGGAACGCACAGCCTGCAATGTCGGCAACCTTCTGGCTCTTTCACATGGAAATAAAAGTCGTCCAATCGCTAGCAGAATTATTTAACCCCTGTTTTTGAAAGGGTTACCCTTAGGCGTGACTTGAAGAGCAGACCTATCAAGTTCCTTGTAAATCTGGCCCAATCATCCTTTGAAAGTCCCTCCTTTGTTGTTTTGAAAGAGGAGGGGCCAGTTTCGCTTATTTAAAAACTTCGCCAGCTTTTACCAGCGAAGTTTTTATATGTTCATTTTCTATCCTGATTGGTTAATACTCAATAAAAATCAAAAGTAGCCAAGGCAACGAACTGCAGACAGTACTCGGGTACGGCAAAGTGAGTTAACGATGGATAGTTTTGATTTTTGAAGAGTATAAGCAGACCTAGCTAATTGATTAATAGCCTTGGCTAGTCTGTCCAGACATCCTTGGCCAAATTGAAGGCTGCCCAAGCTTTGGGCCAACCAGCATAGAAGGCGATGTGCGTGATGCTAGCGGCGATTTCTTCCTTGGTTACCCCATTGTTCTTGGCATTTTGCAGATGGTAGATAAGGGATGAATCGGTGATGCCAGAAGCAATCAGGGTTGTCACGGTTAGGAGACAACGGGTTTTGAGGTCAATGGCCTCAATATTCCAATTTTCACCAAAAAGAATATCATCATTGAAATGGGCAAAGTCGGGAGCGAAATCTCCCAAGCGGTCACGCCCAGCAGTTTGTTTAATGGTCATAAGTGCCTCCTCTATTTTTCGAATTGACTGAGAGCCTGATAGTCCTTATCTGGAACTTCTTCCAGCCAGACATTTTCCGTATCTTGACCAGGGACAGCGATGGCAATGTGGCTGAACCAAGAATCGGCCTTGGCTCCATGCCAGTGCTTGACATTGGCTGGAATGATAACTAGGGAACCTTCTTTGAGCTCGACAGGATCTTTACCATCTTCTTGATACCAACCTTCACCAGCGGTACAGATGAGGACTTGGCCACCTCCTTGAGTCGCCTTGTGGACATGCCAGTTGTTGCGGCAGCCAGGTTCAAAGGTAACATTGTGGAAGGCCAGACCTCCGTCCTCAGTTGCCCCAAGATTTTTGAGGTAGGATTGACCGATGAAGAACTGGGCAAAGGCCTCGTTACTATCTCCTAGGCCAAAGGCATTGGCCTTGTCAAAAGCTTCTTTACTTGCGTATTTCATAGTGTACCTCCTAATTGCCTTTATTTTAGTCCTAATCCTTGAGAATTGCAACTCTTGGATGGATAGGAACTAAGATGCAGAGAAAATTAATATGGACGAAGTGGCAAGTACCGACAGTAAAGTATCAGGCGATCCGAAGTCAATAAATTAGGGAGTTTTGATTGATGTCTAAAAAGCCACAGAAAGTCGGAACTTTTTGTGACTTGGAAATTTTATAGGGGCTCTTTTAAAATAATAGATTTTTGGAGGCGAGGTATGGGCCTCTTAGATAATTTTAATCTAAAAGAATTTTCTTTAATGCCTTGAAATCCTTGGCGATGGCTAGGGCGCCAGCTTCTTCCAATTCCTTGCGACTGCCAAAGCCGAGCAACAGACCAATAGCGGGAAGGCCGTTGGCTTTGGCACCTTCTACATCATGCTTGCGGTCGCCAACCATGACACAGGTCTTAGGGTCGCTGATGACTGCACTTTTCAGAGCGTGGGCGATAACTTGGGACTTTTGTGCCCGACTGTCGTCTAGGCTAGCCCCAGCAATGACGGTAAAGTAGGTGCTGAGTCCAAAGTAATCTAGAATCTTTTTGACGAAGATTTCAGGCTTGGAAGAGGCAACCAGAGGGGTCTTTCCAACGGTCTTAAGGTCGCTGAGGAGGTCGCTAACATCTGGCAGGACTTGATTTTCCTTCCAGCCTTTATCGGCGAAATAGTGACGATAGTAGCCAATAGCTTCCTGACTCTGCGATTGCGAGAGCCCACAGAATTCTTGGAAGGATTGGCTCAGAGGTGGGCCGATGAATTTCTTAAGGAGGCTCTTGGCTGGTAGGGGGAGTCCCATTTGCTGGAAGGCGTAGGTCAGACTATTGATGATACCAACTTGGGAATCTGTCAAGGTTCCATCTAGGTCAAAAATAATGGTTTGGTAGTTTGTCATGGTCTTTTAAAGTTTTGAAGATTAGGAGACCACCCGAAAGTGGCGGTTGCTTTTAGACTGAGCCAACTTGTCTGGAAGACTGAAGAAAGGCCAACTGACTTTGGCATAGTTTTGGTCTTCTGGTTAGAAAGTTAGCAAATTCCAGCCTGCGATTTTGGAGTGAAGTAGTGAGAAAAGTGAAGTGGAGGGAATTCTGCGATGGCAGAGGATTACTTAATTTTCATGCCTTGGATTTTTTCCCCGTCAGGGGTCACCCGCAGGGTCTTCTGGCCGGTGTAGGTAACGAAGCCAGGCTTGGCCCCGCTGGGTTTGTGGAGCTTTTTATTATCAATCATATCGACCTGAACCAAATTGGAGAGCCTAGCCTTGGAATAGTAGGCGGCCAGTTCGGCGGCATCGGTCTTGACTTGGTCGGAAGGTTCTAGGTTGTCCTTGATGATGACATGACTGCCAGGAATGTCCTTAGCGTGAAACCAGAGTTCCCCTTTTTTGGCCATCTTGAAGGTCAGCTCCTCATTTTGCAGATTGTTGCGGCCAACCATGATGATGGTCTTGCCATCGCTAGCCAGATACTGCTCGGGTTTCTTACGTTTCTGGCGTTTATCCTGCTTGCGCCGCCGAATAAAGCCAGTTTCGACCAGCTCTTCCCGGATTTCCGCAATCTCATCCAAGGAGGCCTGCGAGAGGGCGGTTTCGACTGATTCTAGGTAGGCAATGGTTTGCTTGGTCTCTTCAATCAGACCATTGAGGTGCTTGACAGCTTCCTTTAATTTCTGATATTTTTTGAAATACTTCTGGGCATTCTGGCTGGGGCTGAGACTGACATCTAAGGCAATGGTCAATTTTTCACCGGTGTAGTAATTATCCAGCTGGATCTGGTCCTTGTTATTGGGAACCAGATTGAGGTAGGTGGTCAGGAGTTCACCCTTCTGGCGGAAGCTTTCAGCCTTTTCAGTCGCCGCCAGTTCTTTTTCCTGCTTGACCAGCTTCTTTTTATTTTTTTCTAGGTCATTTTGGACACGGTGAATAAGGTCGCTGGCCTGTTGAGCAACTCGGTCTCGCTCAGCCTTATCTTGATAGTAGAAGTCCATAAGCTCAGACAGGCTGGCAAAGTCCTTCTGGCTGTCGCTAAAGGCAACAGGAGCGAAACTTTTCTCTGTTAGGCTGGGCTGGCAGGGCTGATTGAAGAAGGCTCGGAAGTTCTTGAGCCTATCTGCTTGTAGATAGCTAGCTAACTCTTGAGCGGTATCCCGTCCCAAACCTTGAAAGAGTTTTTGCAGGCTTTTGGGACTGAGGTCTTGCGTTTGCAGGATTTCAAAGAGACGACCTTCCTGAGCTTCAAAGGGATTGAGGGCGTCGGTCTTGGGTGGGGCGACATAGGTCGAGCCCGGCAAAATGGTCCGATAGCTGTTTTGTGAGAAGCCCACATGCTTGATGGACTCGATAATCTTGCCCTCCGCCTTGTCCAGGAGAATGATATTACTGTGCTTGCCCATGATTTCGACCATGAGGGTGACCTTAATCTGGTCGCCAATTTCGTTTTTATTGGAAATGGTCAGCTCAAGAATCCGGTCATTCTCTATTTGTTGCAGGTCTTCGATGACAGCCCCCTGCAAGTATTTTCGCATAATCATGGTGTAGGTGTTGGGATTTTGCGGATTTTGAAACTCGGCCTTGGTCACCTGAACTCGACCAAAGACAGGGTGGGCAGATAGGAGGAGCTTGTAGTTCTGGCGATTATTGCGGATGGTCAGGACCAGTTCCCTTTCAAAGGGCTGATTGACCTTCTGAATGCGACCGTAAAGAATCTGTTGGCGAAGCTCCTGAGTTAAGTAATGTAAGAAAAAGCCATCAAATGACATGGTGTTGATTTCCTCATCTTTTCTTGAAATTGCTTCCCTTATTATAGCACAGAAAGGTCGATAGTCGTTTCGACTTTAGTCGGTTACGATTATCCCCGCACAGGCAACACCCAGATCTAGGAAGATAGTGACGAAGCGATAGGATGGCGATCACTGCGAACTATGATAATCATACAGACAGATGGTAGGGCAGTCCTGTCCCGTACAGTTGACCTGTTTTTCTCAATCAGCCCCCAAGATTGTTTAACCGAATACCTTCCAAGCTAAAGTAATTTTATTGCTTCCCGCCTTTTACAAAAGATCATAAAAATATACTTGTTAGTTTAAAAACTTCCAACGATTTGCTATAATAAGTTTAACGATATGGAATCTTTAAAATCGATGCTATTTTGAAAATGAAAGAGTAAGATAGCAAAAAATCAGATATTGAAGTTTGATGGGTATTAGTAAAAAATTGGAGTACAGTTATGAAACTACTACACACCGCTGATTGGCACATTGGCCGTCAGCTCAATAATAATGGCATCTCTCTCTTGGAAGACCAGGCCCATGTTTTGGAGCAAATCATCGACCTGGCTAAGAAGGAGGCTGTCGATGGGGTTATTATTGCGGGTGACCTCTATGATCGGGGGCTACCACCGGTTGAAGCAGTCAGTCTTTTCAACCAGACCCTCAACCGCTTGCTCTTCGAGGCGGGGATTTCTGTCTATGCCATCACCGGCAATCATGATTCGGCCAAACGTCTGGAGTTCGGTCAGGAATTTTTTAAACGCCAGGGTTTTCATCTGGTTTCTAAACTAGCAGACAGTTTCCAGCCTATCGAGTTGGAGGAGGTACAGATTTTTCTCCTGCCCTTTATCGATCCCATTGATGCCAGAATTTATTATCAAGATTCCGACATTTCGACCATGGATCAAGCCATCAGCAGGATTATCGCTGATATGAAAAAGCTCTTTAATCCTGCTAAAAAGCAGGTTTTGGTCAGTCACTTTGCGGTCAGCAAGGGAGCGGATGATAGTGGCTTGCGGGAGCAGATGCTGTCAGAAACGACCCGGACCGTTGGAGGGCTGGCAACGTTGACCAGCGACCTCTTTGCCGATTTTGACTATGTAGCTCTGGGCCACATTCACACCCGCTTTGCTTCGCCGACGGAAAGGATCGTCTATAGCGGCAGTCCCCTGATTTTCAACAAGGATGAGGCCAAGCGTCAGGACATCAAGGGGGCCTATTTGGTTGAGATTTCGGTTGCAGGCGTCCGCAAGACCTTCCACCCACTCAAGCCCTACAAGGATTTCTTGGTTCTGGAGGCCTCTTACCAGGATTTGTTGCAGAAGGATTTTTATGAAAAATACCCGAGGAAAAAAGCTCGTTTTGCCTTTGACATCTTGGTGGAGGACCGGAAAGACTTGGAGGGTATCAATGTCCGGGCTCAGTTGGAAGAGATTTATGGAGAGGAAATCATTGATTTGCGAATCAAGGAAACTAGGGCTAGAAGAAAGCCAAGTTGGGCTGGTTTTAATCCGACCAAATCAAAATTGGCGGAAGACCAGCTGATTGCCACCTTCTTTGCTGAAATGACAGGAGGAGACCAGCTCTCGGCCTATCAAAAATCCCTAGTTCAGGAGCTATTAGGAAGAGGTGAAGCCTGATGAAACCTATCCGGATTGAAATGACAAATTTTGGCCCCTATCGTCAGGAAGTTCTAGATTTTTCTGGTCTGGAAGATAATCATCTTTTTCTGATTAGTGGTCGGACGGGGGCAGGTAAGTCCAGCATTTTCGATGCCATGACCTATGCTCTTTATGATAAGACCTCCAGCGATAGGCCTGTCAATGAATTGCGGTCAACCTTCGCAGGGCTTACGGACCCTAGGACTAAGGTAGTTTTCTATTTCCAGCACCATAACCAGCTCTATCGTCTTGAGCGGGAGCTAGATTTAAAACCGCGCAAGGGCCTGGATCGCGGTAAGGGAATCGGAACCAGCAAGGCCAGTCTGGCGGTCGTAGATGCTGTCGGTGGTTTGGAGCTTGATAAGTTAGCAGGCAAGTCCAAGGAGACCAACCAAGCGGTCGTTGACCTTCTGGGGCTGACTAGTGAGCAGTTCAAGCAGATTATTCTTTTGCCCCAGTACCAGTTCAGTCAGTTCCTCAAGTCGCCCACCAGCGAGAAACTTCCGATTCTGCGACAGATTTTTGCGACTCAGGTCTTTGCCAAATTTGAGGAAGATCTGGTTCAAAAATGGTCCCAGGCTAAACAGGAGCAGAGCCAGTTTCAAACGGCTTTAGATGCCCATTTTGCCAGCCAAATTTGGACCATTCAAGAAAGGGAAGCATTTGCTGAAGCAAGTGGCGACCAAGGCTTGAGCTTGGCCCAGACCCGCCTTAAACATTATCAGAGTGAATTGGAAGAGGCAGAAAAGCAAAAGGCTCGGGCTCAAAAGGAGGCTAAGCAGGCAGACCAGACCTATCAAGTGGCGCAAAAACTGGCCAGCCAATTTCAAGACCGCCAGGCTCAAGAGGCCCGCTACCAAACTGAAATTTTGGACCAGGCTGAGGCTTATCAAAAGAAGCAAGCCAAGCTGGCCCAGCTTAATTTTGCAGCTAGTTTGGCTGATTTGGTCAAGGAAGAAAAAAGCAAGCAGGCTACTGGTCGTGAGTTGGAAAATTCTATAGCCAGCTTGCAGGCAGACTTGACAGCAGGTCAAAGAAAACTAAAACCGCTGGAAGAGCAATTATCCCGCTTGCAGGGACAACAGGCCCAGGTTGAGGCCAGTCAGGCTGAGATTGAGACTTTGCGTCTGGCTCTAAATAGTGCACAGACTCTGGCTAAAGAGCAGAGCGAACTGCAGTCCGCCCAAGCCTCTCTGACTAAATTAGAAAAGGACCAGAAAGATCTGGCTCAGCAAGAGCAGCAGGTCCAGCAGACCCAGGCCAATTTACAGGCTAGTCTGATTTCTGACCAGGACCTCTTTACCTTAAGGTCAGTCAAAGAGGAGGCCCAGGGGCTGATAGCTGGTGACTTGGCGACTGGTCTAGAAAAGCAGGTTGATTTACAGGAAGCAGGGCAGAAGCTCGCTGAGCGAAGAACGACGAGCCTGGGAAGTCAAGTCCAGTTAGAAGCGGACCTGGCTGTTCTGCAGGATCGGCTTAAGGCTAGCAAGCGGGATCAGCTCAAATTGATGGTAGCCAAGCTCCAGGATGAATTAGAGGACGGCAGCCCCTGCCCAGTCTGTGGCTCGCTGGATCATCCAGGTAGTCAAGCTGGAGCGGTTGATGAAGGAGCTTTAGCCAATCTCTCTCAAAGGGTAGAAAATTTGGAAGCAGAGCTGGCCCAGAAGCAGGAAGCTCTGCAAGCCCAGCAGCTTGAGGTCAGCCAATTAAGCAGTCAGTTGATTGATAATAAGAGATTTGTTCAGGAACAATCTCAGGCCTTAGAGGCAAATTATCAAACCTTGCAGGAAAAGATTTCTGCCTACCTTCCTGACTTTATCTGGGAGGAAACCTATAGCCAAGAACTTGGTCAAAAATTAAAGGACCAACTTAAGCAAAGCTACCAGGCTCTCTTTGATAGGAAGGCTAAGCAGGACCAGCAATTAGAAGAGCTGGCTCAGAATCTGGCCAATTTGAACCAAGCCCAACAAAAGGTTCAAGAGGGAAGGGCAAGTTTATCTGGCCAGATTAAAACCCTAGAGCGGAGCCGAAAACAGCTCCTCCAAGCCCATCCAGACTTACAGACTCCAGATTATTATGAGGCAGAAATTGCCCAGAGAAGGGAAGCCTACCAGGCCTTCCGCCAGAAATTTGACAGCTGTCAAAAGCAAGTAGCTAACCAAAAGGAGGTCTTGTCCAGCCTAGAAGGAGGTCTGTCTAGTCAAAAGGAAAGTTTGCAGACCATTCAAGCCGATTTGGATAGCCTGAGCCAAGACCTTGAGGCTAGACTAGCAGACCCAGCCGCCTTGACCCATGACCTTTCCCAACTTGAGGCTTGGTTGGCTGAGCTAGCAGATGGTCAGCAAGTGACTCTGCAGACCTGGCTGACCAAGTACCAGCAAAATCGCGAGCAAGTGGAGGCCAGTCTGGCCCAGTTCAATCAGCTTCTGGCTGACCAGGAAAAACCAGACCTGCAAGCCCTTGCCCAGAAAAAAGAAGCAGCGGAATTGGCTCTTAATCAGGCGGCTAGCCAGTTGGCTCTCAGCCAGCACCAGCTGGATCAGGTTGAGCACTTGGTGACAGAGATTGAGCAGCTTCTGGCTCAGGCCGGTCACCATTTGGAAGAGTTTCGCCAGTTATCCCAGCTCAAAAATATCATTAGCGGAACAGAGACGGGCAGTCAACGGCTCAAGCTGGAAACCTATGTCATCCAGGCCTATTTGGAAGAGATTCTGACCTATGCCAACGACCATTACATAGGCCTCCTCAGCAATCGGCAGTTTGAATTTTTGATTGGCAAAGAGGGGGCTGGCAATAGCCAGTCGGGTCTGGATATAAATATCTATGACCGGGCCAATAATAAGGAGTTGCCCGCCTCCTCGCTATCGGGTGGTGAGACCTTTATCGCCTCCCTGGCCATTGCTCTCTCCCTGTCGGAGGTCGTGCAAAATACCAGCAACGGGGCCTTGGTTGAAACCCTCTTTATTGATGAAGGTTTCGGTTCCTTGGACGAGGACACCCTAGACAAGGCTATTGCTGTTCTGGAACAAATTGGTCAAAATCGTCTAGTCGGTGTCATCAGCCACGTCAAGGAAATGAAGGACACCATCCAGCAGCAGGTCCTTATCGACAAGGGACCGGATGGCTCAAGTCGGATTAGGGTGAAGGCAGACTAAGATGTGCTACAAACAGCAAGTCTTCTTTGCCTGACCTCTGCCTATTAAATTCAGCAGGCTAGTTAACTTGAGGCCTTGTGGCTTGTCCCATCTGGCCACCTAACTGGAACTTACTTTGAGAATTAACGCCAAAATGATAATCGCTAAATTTTCTGAAAATTCATCTTGACAGCCCTTGCAAAACATGTATAATAATATTAAACAGAAAAGTAAGTTGTCAGAGCTTTCAGGGAGCTTGTGGTTATTGTGAACAAGCAGTTAGGACTTCTGAACATTGGGCTGTTACAAGTGGCTCGTTGGTATAACTGATGAGTGAGAGATTTGAGGATAACACATAGTCCTCGGGTTTAGCACACCCTATCCTGCTAGTCGTTGTTAGACGAAGAGATGGAGAGGCTTCTAAAGTTGGACTCTTCAATTGAGGTGGCACCGCGTGGACTACGCCCTCACATTCCTTAAGGAGTGTGAGGGCTTTTATTTTTCCAAAATTCAGCCCAACTTTCTGGATGATTTGCCCTCTCTGCAGGTGTCAAGCGACAAATAGTGACTATGTCAAGTGATGAATAATTCCCTCTCTCATTAAATTATAGTTTTGAGAACTGGCTGATTTTATCCTAAACTTGGTTATTTAACGGAGGAACCCTATGAAAAATAAGCGTTTGTGGGCAGTTTTGTCCCTCTTAATTATCTTTACCCTGGCCTGTGTGATTCGGGATGAGTGGCACTTGGGTCAAAAGAGCCAAGGCAACCGCACGGTTAAGGTTGGGGTGCTGCAATATGTCACCCACGAGGCTCTGGATGAAATCTATGTAGGGATTAAGGATGAACTGGCTAAGGAAGGCTACTCTGGCGACCGAGTTAAGATTCAATTCCTCAATGCCGAAGGTGACCAATCCAAGATTGCGACCATGAGTAAGCAGTTGGCTGACGGCCACAATGATGTCCTAATCGGGATTGCCACTCCGGCAGCCCAGGGTCTGGCCAATGCCAGCAAGGATACACCAGTTGTCATGGGGGCTATTAGCGACCCGATTGGAGCCAAGCTGGTCACCAATCTCAAACATCCGACGGGCAATGTCACGGGGACCTCTAATCAGGTACCGATTGCCGATGCGGTTAAATTGATTCAAACCGTGACTCCACAGACCAAAACGGTCGGTATCCTCTATGCTAGTAGCGAGGACAATTCGGTTTCCCAGGTCAAAAATTTCAGCCAGGCGGCCCAAAAGGCCGGCCTCAAGGTCAAGACTTACGCTGTCCCATCGACTAATGAAATCACCACGACCATGAATGTCATCAGCAAGGAAGTCGATGCCCTCTGGATTCCTCAGGACAACACCATTGCTTCGGCTTTCACGACGGTTGTTTCTATTGCCAATAGTAATAAGTTGCCGATTTATCCAAGTGTCGATACCATGCTCAAGGAAGGGGGCCTAGCTTCGGTCTATCAGAGTCAACGTCAACTGGGCGTGGAAACCGGCAAGATTGCTGTGCAGATTCTTAAGGGCAAAAAGGTAGCCGATATTCCCGTTAAGGTAGTCGATACTGGCAGTCCAGCCGTCAACCTCAAGGTAGCCAAACAATTGGATGTAACAATTCCAGATTCAACCCTCAAGGATGCCAAAAAATCTGGACTGGTGATTAAATAAACAAGATACCACGGACAAAGTCACTCTATCATCATCATTTAGAGTGACTACGAAAGCTATTATCTTAGCTTTCTATGTCCCTGGCTAACTTCGATAAAGCAGTATCATCGACTGCTTTATCTACGAGTCGCAAGGGCGTTAAGCACTTCAAAGATCTTAGGGAAGCGGACGAAGGTGATGAAACACCTAGGAAGCTTACTCTATTTTCACAGAAGTGTAGACGTGTTCTGTTCATTGAGCAGTTTCTCTAAGCATTCAAATGCTTGTTCAACTAGGAGGCAGAGATAAGGTCTCGACCTCGTTACTTTATCAACATCAAACAGTTTGACGCAGTGGTTGATTGGAAGTCCTTATCCCTTGCTAAGCAAGTGATAGCGGCCATCCTAATCAACTGTGCGGGGGTGGGACAACAAAATCGATTTCTCCGAAATCACGATTTTTGTCCCACTCCCTAGCTCACTTACTAGTTTCTGTTGGTCGCTATTATTGACCGACAATACAATTTCTTCCGAGGAGAAAAATTTTATGGTTTCAACAATTTCACAGGGCCTCTTATGGGCTATTTTGGGGATTGGGATTTACCTGACCTTTAGAATTCTGGATTTCCCCGATATGACAACAGAAGGGAGCTTCCCTCTGGGCGGAGCGGTAGCCGTTACCCTGATTACCCAGGGGGTCAATCCTCTCTTGGCTACCCTGGCTTCGGTCGGGGCTGGCTGTCTGGCTGGTTTCGCAACTGGTCTCCTTTATACTCGAGGAAAGATTCCCACCATTTTGGCTGGGATTCTGGTCATGACCTCTTGTAACTCAATCATGCTCATGGTCATGGGGCGTTCCAACCTGGGCCTCCTGAATCGCAGGCTCCTGCAGGATTTTCTGCCCTTTAGCAAGGAGCTCAACCTCCTGATTTTAGGGACCATTGTCGTCGTTTTGGTTATTCTTTTGATTATCTTCTTCCTCAATACCCGCCTGGGTCAGGCCTATATTGCCACAGGGGACAATCGGGAAATGGCCCGCAGTTTTGGCATCAATACCGATAATATGGAGCTGATGGGCCTGGTGGTTTCTAATGGGATCATTGCCTTGTCCGGTGCCCTGGTCAGCCAACAGGACGGTTATGCCGACGTTTCCAAAGGGATTGGCGTTATCGTTATCGGTCTGGCCAGCATCATCATCGGTGAGGTCATGTTTGCCAATTTGACCATGCTGGAGCGGTTTATCGCCATTATGATTGGCTCGGTTCTCTACCAAATTCTGATTTGGGCAGTAGTGGCCCTTGGTTTCAATACCAACTACCTCAAACTCTTCAGTGCTCTGATTCTGGCAATCTTCCTGATTGTGCCTAGATTCAAGGAAAAATTCTTCAAGGGGGTTAGGTTATCACGATGACAAAAATTGTAGAATTAAAAAATGCCACCGTCACCGTCAGCAATGGTTATGATGCCGACAAGACCATTTTGGATAATGTCAGTCTGGACATTTACGAGCACGACTTCATCACCATCCTAGGCGGTAATGGTGCTGGGAAATCCACTCTCTTTAATGTAATTGCTGGGACCCTCATATTGACCTCGGGTTCTATCCATATCTTGGGTGACGACGTGACCCATCTGCCTGCTCAAAAACGGGCCAAGTATCTGGCTCGGGTCTTCCAAGATCCCAAGATGGGGACAGCCCCTCGGATGACCGTAGCGGAAAATCTCCTCATTGCCAAGTATCGTGGCGAAAGTCGGGGGCTGGTTCCTCGTAAAATTCAGGCTTTTCGAGATGATTTTCAAAAGCTGATTGCTCAGATTGGTAATGGCTTGGACAAACACCTAGATACGCCAACAGGCTTCCTCTCAGGCGGTCAGCGTCAGGCCCTCAGCCTCCTTATGGCCACTGTCAAACGGCCTGATTTGCTGCTCTTGGATGAACATACAGCGGCTTTAGATCCAAAGAGTGCCAAAAAAATCTTAAGAATTACAAATGAG
>OLOB01000226.1_pt1 | contig 49289 bp, 36 predicted proteins | sample 1671911 | NCBI WGS metagenome assembly OLOB01 (sample SAMEA3136625, study PRJEB25190) | human gut metagenome | biome: human gut; feature: human-associated habitat; material: faeces | place: Austria | collected 2013
GAACAGAGCCATTGATTCGTGTCATGGTGGAAGCGAAAACAGATGAGTTATGTGCTCAATATGTTAAGCGTGTTACAGATTTCTTAGAAGAAAATAATTTTTAATGTAATAATAGTGTCAAAATATTAGTTTTTGGCACTATTAAATTATAGAAAGGAGCCAATTATGATTTCAGTGTGTATGGCCACATATAATGGTGAGAAGTATTTAAAAGAACAATTGGACTCTATTTTAAAACAAATTCAAAGTAGTGATGAATTGATTGTTTCAGATGATGGTTCGAGTGATTTGACAAGAACGATTGTCCAGGAATATCAAAATCAATATAAAAACATTCATTTAGTGAATGGTCCTAAGTGTGGGGTTCAAAAGAATTTTGAGAATGCGTTAAAACATGCGAAGGGTGATATCTTATTTTTAAGTGATCAGGATGACATTTGGGTAGAAGGAAAGCTTGATAGAGTTCTAAAGGAATTTGAAAACGAAAATACTTTATGCGTTGTTCATGATGCTGAAATTGTAGATGGTAATTTAAATAGAGTTCAAGATTCATTTTTTAAATTAAAGAATGGGAAGCCAGGACTATTACATAACTTATATAAAAATGCATTTATTGGATGTTGTATGGCATTTAGAAAGAGTGTATTTGAAAAGAGTTATCCTTTTCCAGACCATATTGAGATGCATGATTGGTGGATTGGCTTGGTTGCAGAATGCATGGGAAATACTGTGTTTATTTATGAACCGTATTTAAAATATAGAAGGCATGGCGAAAATACATCTTCATTGCATCATCATCCATTAAAGAAAATGATTTCGAATCGTTTATATTTTATTTGGCAGTTAATTGTAAGGTGGAAACAGGTGGGTTGGCATGATTAAAATTGGTTCATGTACAGTACTATATAATCCGGATTCAAGTGTAATTTCAAATATAGAAACATATTCTAGCTTGTTTGATGTTTGTGTTGTAGTTGATAATTCCGATTCAATCAATGAATTTTCAAAGTATTTTGAAGATAATCCATCATTTGTATATATTTCAATGCATGGCAACCAAGGAATTGCTGCTGCCATTAATGCAGGTGTTGAATATTTAAATTCAAAGGGAATGGATTTTGTGTTGACTATGGATCAGGATAGTCAATTTCCTACAAAAGAATTTGAAAAGATTTATAGTTTGATTGAAAAATATAAGGATGATTATTCTTTGATTGGTTTGGATGTAAATAAAGTCAGTTATGATCAAGAAATAAAAGATGTACCTTATTGGATCACTTCAGGAAATTTTGTGAATATTCGGGATTTTTATAAAGTAGGTCAAATGAATGAATCTTTATTTATTGATTATGTAGATTTTGATTTGGGATATAGATTTAAACAGGCAAATCTAAAGATAGGATATTTGCCTGGATATTGTATTTTACATACAATTGGAAATCCGATTGAGATTCAATTTTTAGGGAAAACTTTTTATGCATTAAATCATTCGCCAATCCGATATTATTATCGATATAGAAATTCGTACTATTTATATCACTATGTAGATAAGAAATTCTTTAAAAAGGAGTATCATAGGGAGATTTTTGGTAGTTTAATTAAAATGATTCTTTTTGAAAAGAATCGAAAAGAAAAGTTAAAAATGATAAAAAAAGGCATTCAAGACGCAAAATTAAATCATTTAGGGAAGTTTGAATAGCTAATTTATTTTGTTTCGTGGGGTAGGATGTGTTATACTTTTTAGCGTAGAAAATATTTCTACAAAGGGAAAGATAAATATTGGGAATAAAGTCGGTATGACTTTTATATAGAATTTTTTAGTTTTAACTGGGGATAGTAAAAAGGCTAAATCAAACTTAAGACAAGGGAGTCAATTATGTTAGTCACAATAATTAGTGCAGTTCATTCTTTGCGTATGGATTTTATAAAGGAATATTACGCTTCTAGGGGGTATGAAGTTAAAAATATTACTTTAGAAAAAAAATCTGTGCAGTCGTGGTTTGCTCAAATGAATGTTTCTAAGAAAATTAGAAAGACCATCGAAAATATGAAGCCAGATGTTGTGTATTGTGAAGCATTGTTTGACTTGCTTATAAAAGAACTTGGAGTATTAAAGAGAAAAAATAATAATATGAAATTGATTTTTGATGTATGTGAATATTCAGATTCTTTACATCAAAAGTATTTAAGTCAGGCGGATGTATTGTTTTGTAGTAATGAATTGTATAGGGGGTACATTCATGGAGCTACATTGTTATATCCAATAAATGGTCAGAATTGTATACCATCAAGTCCTGAATTAATGAAGGATGAAATATCTTTTTGTATAGTAAGAAACGATAGGGTGAATAATTACCTGATTCTTTCTTTTTTAAGAGAATGTTGTTCATTCAAACCGTGTGTGCTTCATATTATAGGAGACTGGAAGCAAAAAGATAGTTTTATCCAAGATGTTTTAAGTGTGGGGGCAAATGTTATTGATCATAAAAAATTAATGACTCAAGTAAGAATGCAGGAAGTCTTTGATCAATGTCAGTATGCTTTGAATATGAAGAAATATGATGGCTTAAATAAGGAGTCTTTGGATTATATGTGTGGTCAGATTCCAATTATAAATTCTGTAAATGGGGATTTAAAGAATTTATGTGAGCTATGGGATATAGGTATGAATATTGATAATGAGAATTATAAACAGATTGCTGAAGTTGTATGTAAAGAAAGTGAAGATGTACAATTGAAGCGAAGAAATCATATTCGTAATTTATACAACACGTATTTCACAAAAGAAATATTTTTTAAAACACTAGATAAATCAGGAGGAATTTTATGAGTAGACAAGAAAATAAAAAATCTATTGGATTTATGATATTTGCGATAATTCTTTCTGTTATACTAGTTGTTTTTACAGGTGGTTTAGTCTACCAAATATTTAAACTACAAATTTTACCAGATAATATTTTGATTCCGATTATATTAGTTTTAATTTTATTAACACTGATATTTGTCTTGTTGATTAACTTTTCTGCGCATGGGTTGGTATCAAAAATCTTATGTTCTTTGATGGTCGTTGTGTTGAGTGCTGTATATGGATTAGGAAACTATTATTTGTATTCGACAAATACAACATTAGAGACAGTTACAGATCAAGGGAATAAGGCAAAAAATACGGTATCCGTTGTTGTGTTGAATTCGAGTGGCTTAGAAAATGTGAACAGTTTGGAAGGTTCTAAGCTTGGGGTATTAAAAACAATTGGTAATGAGGCAACAAAGAAATCATTGACAGATTTGAAAAAGAATAATGTGACGTATACGAAGAAGACATATGACAATATGTTAGGTATGCTAAAAGCTTTATATGATGGTGAAGTGGATGCGATTGTATTAAATGAAGCGTATCGTTCAAATGTATGTGATTTAGAAGATTATACAAATTTTAACAATGATACAAAAGTGATTCATAAAACAGTATATTATACAAAAGAAAATAGTTCTTCTTTAGCTGTTTCAGATATTACATCTAAACCATTTAATATTTTGATTAGTGGTAATGATTCGTTTGGTTCATTAGACGAAAACTCAAGATCGGATGTTGATATGCTTGTGACGATTAATCCAGTCACTTCAACGATTTTATTAACGAGTATTCCTCGTGACTCTTATGTAAAAGAAGTATGTAATGATTATGCATGTAACTATGGGGTATATGATAAACTAACACATACAGGTATTTATGGAGTGGATACGACAAAGGATACAATTGAAAATCTATTGGATATTGACATTAACTATGTATATCGTGTGAACTTTACTAGTATGATTGATATTGTAGATGCGTTAGGCGGAGTTGATGTAACCGTACCAGAAGGAATGGCTGTTTCTAAATTCTATACAAATAGTAACTTAGAGGGAGTGCATGAAGGTGAAAATCACTTAGATGGTAAACGTGCCTTGGCATATTCTCGTGAAAGAAAAGCATATCTTGATGGAGATTTACAGCGTGCTCGTAATCAGCAACAAGTATTACAGGCTATGTTTAAAAAGGCTACTTCACCAGAAATTATTAAGAATTATACAAGTTTATTAAAAGCCTTGATTGGTGCTTTTGATACAAATATGACTACAAAGGAAATTACTTCTTTTATTAAATATCAAATTCAGGCAAAACCAAGCTGGAAGTTTGAACAGTTTGTATTAAAAGGAGATAATGATTTAAAAATGAGTGCTGAACTGGGTAGTGAAGTCAGTGTTGTGATCTTATATGATTCATATATTAATATTGCACATGATAAGATTCAGGCTGTATTAGATGGTAAATCAAGTGATACTGTAGAAGCGGATGATGATGTCCCTGCAGGAACTCTTTCTGAAGAGGAAATTGAAGCTCAGATTCAATATGGTTTAATGACAGAAGCACCAATTGATGAAGAAGGTTCAGAAATTTACTATGGAACTGGAAATTGATCGAAGATGGTGGTAGTTTATCTATCACCATTTTGATTAAATACGTAATTATGATAAAATTTAAGAGTTTGATAGTGGAGGTACACTGTGAATAATGAAAATGCGATAGAAGTGCGTAATATGTCTAAGCGATTCAAAGTGGATTATGACAAGGCGCATACTTTAAAAGATAAATTGTTATTCTGGAAAACGAGTCATGTTGAGATTCATGAAGTTCTAAAGAATATTAATATGGATATTAAAAAGGGTGAAACAGTTGCACTAATTGGTACGAATGGTTCTGGTAAATCTACTTTATTGAAATTGATGACAAAAATCATTTTTCCCAATGAAGGTACAATTGAAACCAATGGTAAACTTACTTCTTTACTAGAATTGGGGGCTGGTTTTCACCAGGATTTTACGGGTAGAGAAAACATTTATTTTAATGCTTCTATTTTTGGATTAACAAGAAAAGAAATTGATGCTCGTATTCAAGATATTATAGATTTTAGTGAATTAGGTGAATTTATTGATCATCCTGTTCGTACGTATTCTTCAGGTATGTATATGCGTTTAGCTTTCTCTGTAGCCATTAATGTGGATGCAGAAATCTTATTGATTGATGAAATCTTAGCTGTAGGGGATCAACATTTCCAAGACAAGTGTTATCGTAAATTAAAAGAATTAAAAGATTCCGATAAAACAATTGTGATTGTTACACACAGTTTGGATGTTGTAAAAGATTTATGTGATCGTGCTGTATGGATTTATAAGGGTGAACTGAAATTGGATGGAGATCCTATTTATGTCATTGATGAATATTTAAAACAAGTAGCATTGGATCATAAAGAAGAAAAGAAAAAGGCAATTGCCGAAGGGAAACATCGTTTTAAAGGTGCTGTATTTATAGATGCACCAAAAGACTTTATAACAGTAAAAAGAGAACAAAAAGAATTGTTCTGTCAAGGATGGCAGCTATCTGATCATGATGATGCAATTTTAAAAATTACTTTGGATGATATAGAATTAAAAAATATTGAGAGAAAGAATCGTCAAGACGTATTTGAAGCATATCAAGAAGTTTATGCAGGAGATATGGATCCAGATACAATTGGATGGAAGACAAATTTAGATTTAACGGATTTAGAACTAGGAAATCATAAGCTCTTAGTACAATGTATTGAACCAAATGGAAATATATTAGCTGAAAAGAGTATTCAGTTTGTTCTAGAATAGAGGTGAAAAGATGCATATATTTAAAGATATTTATGATTATCGTGAATTATTAAAGACGAATGTAAAAAAAGATATTCGTGGAAAATATAAAGGATCTTTTCTAGGGGTTTTATGGTCATTTATTAACCCATTATTACAGGTTGTAGTGTATTGGATTGTATTTCCTTATTTAATGCGTGGTGCAGGTGGAGATAATTATTTAGTTTATTTGATTACGGGTTTAATTCCTTGGACTTTCTTTTTAACGACAGTAAGTGCGGGAACGACTTCAATTAAGGCAAATGCAGGAATTATAAAAAAAGTGTATTTTCCTAGAGAAATCTTATTGATTTCACAAGTATTAAGTGGACTTGTAAATTTTATGATTTCTTGTGTAATTATCTTTGTCTTCTGTTTCGCCTTTGGATATGGCATTTCCATTCAAGTTTTGATGTTGCCAGTTGTGGCATTAATACAATCTATATTGATTCTAGGTATAATTTTGATTCTTAGTTCCTTAAATGCATATATTCAAGATTTGGAATATATTGTTTCATTCTTATTGACAATGGGAATGTATGCAACTCCAGTTATTTATGATCTATCATTATTGGATGGAGCAGGAACATTGGGAAAGATTATTCGAATGAACCCACTAACCATTCTAGTGATGTCATATCGTGATATTTTTATGTATCATGTATGGCCGCCAATGAAACAGTTAGGGGCTGTAGCTTTATTAGCCTTAGTAATTTTAATTATAGGTTATAAAGTGTTTAAAAAACTTGAAAAAGGTTTTGCAGAAGAATTATAGATTTTGAAGGTATTTCAAGTTTTGGAATACCTTTTTAATCTTTATATAGAAAAATGTGATAAAATGAAAACGCTTATTGGAGGTAGTATGGGACAGTATTTTAAATATAAGATTGATAAAGTTAAATATAAAAACATTAAAGAACATAATTTTTTTGAAGTATATGGTTGGTGTTATGCTCAAAATGTAGAATTAATATCTTACGAAGTAAAAGTAAACAACAAAGAAGTTTTGTTTGAAATTGATTCAATATATAGATCAGATGTTTTAAAAGAAATAAAAATTAATGATAAAGAAAAGAGTATTGGTTTTTATATCCGAGTCGATTGTTTAGAAGATAATGTTAATAAATTTGAATTAATTGCTAAAACAAAAGAATATAAAGAAAACTTAATTGTTTTATCTAGTGATGAGATTAAAGAAATAGAAGATAATCATTTTATAGAATTTAATATTGATGCAGTGACATATGAAAAAGAAATTTCAATGGCAACTGCATTTGGATGGACGTATTCAATAGATGGAAAAGCAGTGCAAATTGATATTTTAGATAAAAATAAAAATGTAATGGATATTACTTGTCGTAAAGAAAATCGTTCGGATTTAATACATAAACATTTAATTCAAGAAGATCAAAGTAATTGTGGCTTTTTATTATCTTTTAAGTATCAAGAAGGAGAAACTTACTATATACAGTTTAAGACGGAAAATGATGTGGTAACACGAAAACTAGAACAAACCAATGTTGCATATTCTAGTACTTTAAGTAAGTATATACGACATATTAATAAAAAGAATCTGCAAAAGGGTTTGGCTTATTTAAAGAAAAATGGTGTTAAAAAACTAATGTACAGATTACGATATGGTACTTATGTTGGTGAATTAGATTATGAATCTTGGTTATTTGCGCAAAGAGTAAATGAAAAAACCTTAAATATTCAAAGAAATACACGCTTTTCCTATAGTCCTAAAATCAGTATTCTTGTAGCTACTTTTAATACAAAAGAAGAGTATTTAAAAGAAATGATTGATACAGTTGTGAATCAGAGTTATTCAAATTGGGAATTGTGTATTGCGGATGGAAGTACAAATGATTTTGTAGAGAAGTATGTATATGAACATTATTCTAGTTATGGAGATAAGATTAAATTTCAAAAACTAGATCAGAACTATGGTATTTCTGGAAATACAAATAAGGCTTTTGAAATGGCAACAGGAGACTATATAACAGTTTATGATCATGATGATACTTTAGAATTAGATTGTTTCTACGAAATAGTAAAAGCACTACAGGAATATCGTTATGATGTGCTATATACGGATGAAGATAAGTTTGATGATAGTACAAAAATGTATAATGATCCAAACTTAAAACCAGATTTTAGTGAGGATTTGCTGCGTTCTCATAATTACATTACACACTTGTTTATTGTGAATAAGAAAATTGTGGATGAAGTTGGTTACTATAATAGTGAATTTGATGGTAGCCAGGATTATGACTATATCTTTAGATGTGTAGAAAAGGCAAATGCTGTGTATCATATTCCACGTATTTTATATCACTGGAGAATGCATCCAGAATCTACTGCACAAAATCCAGAAAGTAAATTATATTGTTACGATGCAGGCAAGCGTGCGATTGAGGCTCACTACAAAAGAGTTGGAGTTGAGGCTCGTGTTGAGTTGATGCCTAAGCCTTTGTATGGTTTTTATCACACAACATATAGCACAAAGGATAATCCTTTAGTGTCAATTTTAATTCCAAACTATAATCATAAGGCTATTTTAAAGACTTGTATTGATTCTCTATACAATGTAAATACATATAAAAACTTTGAAATTGTAATTGTAGAAAACAATAGTACGGGACAAGAAATTTTTGATTATTATAAGGAATTGCAATCTGAACATGATAATATCCAGATTGTAACGTATAAGGGTGAATTTAATTATTCAAGAATCAATAACTTTGGAATGAAATATACAAATGGAGATTATGTATTGTTATTAAATAATGATACAGAAGTAATTTCACCAAACGCATTGTCTGAAATGGTTGGATGTATTCTTCGTCCTGAAGTTGGTGCTGTTGGAGCTAAACTTTTATATGAAGATGATACAGTACAACATGCTGGTGTAGTCGTTGGATTTAGTGGATATGCAGGACACGTGAATCATGGAATCAATAAGGATGACTATGGATATATGTTAAGAGCAAGAGTAAACTGTAACTATAGTGCAGTTACTGCTGCTTGTATGATGGTTAAGAAATCTGTATTTAATCAAGTTGAAGGATTTGATGAACAATTTGTCGTGGCATGTAATGATGTCGATTTATGTTTAAAAATCTGTAAAGAAAAATATTTGGTTGTATACAATGCCTTTGCCTTGTGGCACCATTATGAATCTAAATCAAGAGGGTATGATGATGCAAGTCAAGAAAAAATGTGGCGTTTTAATAAAGAAGTAGAAAAGTTCCAAATAAAATGGAGTGATGTTCTTGTTAAAGGAGATCCTTATTACAATAAGAATTGGAACATCAAATTAGGAGCATTTAGATTATTTTAGTTTATGAATTACTATAAGACTGGTCAATTCGCAAAACTGGCGAATGTGAGTGAAAGAACAGTTCGATATTATGACAAAATAGGGTTATTAAAACCCTCTTTTGTTATGGAAAATGGATATCGTCAATATAGTGATTTAGATTTATTAAAGTTACAGAAGATTTTATCTTTAAAACATTTGGGGTTTAGTATTGAAGAAATCTTTCCTATGGTTATGGATAATACGAACTTAAAAGAAAGCTTTGAGTTACAGATTAATTTGATTGAAGACAAGATTAGTCATTTACAATCGTTGAAGGATGCTTTAAAAAGAGCGAGTCAAACGCCGAATTTAAGTTGGAATATGATTCTGTCTTTAGTTCAATTATCGAATGAGGAAACGAATATTATTGAACAATATAAGAATGCGAAGAACTTAAATGATCGTATATCACTACATGAAAAGTATTCTACAAATAGGCAGGGCTGGTTTAATTGGTTATTCAATCAAATTGACTTTTCAAGAGTCAATAGACTATTAGAACTTGGTTGTGGTAATGGTAAATTGTGGCAAGAAAATAGAATTGATTTAAGAAATAGAGAAATCTTCTTATCGGATATTAGTGAAGGTATGGTTGAAGAGGTCAGAAATAAATTGGGTTCTGATTTTAACTGTATTGTGGCAGATGCTGAAAAGATTCCATTCAAAGACTCTTACTTTGACTCTATCATTGCCAATCATGTTTTATTTTATTTGAATGATTTAAATCTTGGCTTAAAAGAAATAAGTAGAGTGTTAAAACCAAACGGAATTCTATACTGTAGTACATATGGAAAGAATCATATGAAAGAAATCACGGAAATTGTACAGAATTTTGATTCTAGAATTAATCTATCAAACCATAGTTTGTATGATATCTTTGGATTAGAGAATGGTGAAAATATATTGAAGAATTATTTTAGCTCTGTTCATAGATTTGATTATCAAGATTCATTAGAAATCACTGAATCAAAACCATTGATTGATTATATTATGTCTTGTCATGGGAATCAAAATGAAATATTGGGTCCTAGACTAAATGAATTTAAAGAATATATTGAAGAATTGTTAAAGAATAATGGTAAAATAGTTATTTCTAAACAAGCGGGAATGTTTAAGGCACATCATTGACGATGTGCCTTAATTTTCTTATTTATAGTTTGGATAGGATGTGTCTTTTTACATAACAAATTGTATTTGAATATCAACTCCTTCATTTCTTTGTTTTTTTCTGTTTCTATGATCTCCATATCGGAATAATTTAATGGTTGAACAATGTATCTAATAGTAACAGTTTTATTAATTTTTGAATTAAATATATAGTTTGAATCACTAGTTAGAAAGAAATCAAATGATCCATTATTATAGATACGATTACAAGTTACATTAGCTAAATTTATTTTATTGCTATCAATGATGATTTCTACTAGTTTACATTTACATGGTTTCTTTGCTGGATCAAATCTAAAATATTCATTACTAGAAACATTGAAATGTCTTTCTATTGTGTAGCCATTTGTGATAGGCCAAGAGTAACTGTTATTTTCGTTGAATTCATTGGCTTCGTCCGTGTAATAGAACTGTGATTCATTGAGATAATCTGCATGAATATAAGGAGTAAATAGCATCATTTCAGAATAAGTTTGAATTCGAATGTTTTCTGGTTCATTGTATGGCTTTAAGGATTTGAATTCATTACTTGTATGATTTGTAACGATTTGTAACATCGAATTGAATGTTTTGGTTAAAGAAAAGTTTTCTTGGGCATATTCATTCAAGTAAGATAGATTGCTTACATTAATGTCATAATTGTTTATGATATCTTGAAAGATTTCTTGTGTTTGTTTTTTATCAAATCCTCTTCCTGAGAAGTTAAAGTTTTGGGCTTTATGAATGTTTTCTTTGGTAATGTATCCGGGGCCACCAAAGTGATCGTATACATATACTGGTATTTTAGCCGCAAAACATTGTTGAACGGTTCTACCAATAGTAATGACTAAATCAAATTTGGATAGGATTGTAGGCGTTACCAGAGTAGGTGTGTTACCTGCACCGATAATTTGAACATTATATTCATTTAATTGTTCTTTTAATGCATATAGTTCTTCTGGAACGTGATTTGAAATAATTGCGATATTTTTTAAAGTATAAGTGTTTCTTTTTGGTAATGAAAAGAAGTTATCAGATACTGAGTTTTTAAAGACGTAGATATTATCCGTAAGATTTGAAATGGATTCTTTACATTCTTGACTGACCACAGAAATTAAGTCTGCTGTTTTATATTCGTCTGGCAGTGTTTCAAAACCGTTAAAAGAAGAAAGCTTTGAAATGATGAGATGTTTATATTGAATATGATAGTGAGTTTTCAAATAGTCTAATGTAGGGTAGTGTTGAATGAATAAAATATCGAATTTTGTATTATCTAGAGATTTGTCGGATAATTCTACAACTTTAAAGTTTTCGCATTCAGCTAATAAGGGATAGCTTTTAGAAAATACAGCTATAGTAACGTCATAATTGTTTTTTTTGAATTCATTGGCTATATCTATAACGTGAAGTTCAGAACCTGTATATTTTTGTAAATAAAGATTTGTGATTAGTACCGTTTTCATGTTGTATACCTCGTAATTACATTCTAACTTAAAACAATTTTTTGTACAATTATTCTTGACCCTAACGTAACGTTAGGGTTTATTGTTTATGTGTGATATAATGTATTTAATTATGGAGGAACACATTATGAAAGGTATTATTTTAGCTGGTGGTAGTGGTACTCGTTTGTATCCTTTGACTAAGGTGACTAGTAAACAATTACTTCCTATTTATGACAAGCCAATGATTTATTATCCTATGTCTATTTTAATGCAGGCTGGGATTCGTGAGATTTTAATTATTTCAACTCCGGATGATACACCTCGTTTTAAAGAGTTATTGGGGGATGGTCATCAGTTTGGTATTGAGCTTTCTTATAAGGTTCAACCGAGTCCGGATGGACTTGCTCAAGCGTTTATCTTGGGTGAAGAGTTTATTGGTAATGATAGTTGTGCGATGATTTTGGGTGATAATATTTTCCATGGTCATGGTTTGACGAAGCGTCTTCGTGCGGCTGCTGAAAATGAAGTTGGGGCTACCGTATTTGGTTATTATGTAGAGGATCCTGAACGTTTTGGTGTTGTAGAATTTGATCCTGAGGGTAAGGCGATTAGTCTTGAGGAAAAGCCTTTACATCCTAAGTCAAATTATGCGGTAACAGGACTATATTTCTATGATAATAAAGTGGTTGAGTATGCGAAGAATTTAAAGCCTAGTCCTCGTGGTGAATTGGAAATTACAGATTTGAACCGTATTTATTTAGAGAATGGTGAATTGAATGTCACTTTACTTGGTGATGGATTTACATGGTTGGATACGGGTACGCATGAGTCTTTAGTGGATGCAACGAATTTTGTGAAGACAATTGAGGAACACCAGCATCGTAAGATTGCGTGTCTTGAAGAGATTGCGTATGACAATGGTTGGATTGGTGATGAAGAATTGGCAGCTACGTATGAAATTTATAAGAAGAATCAGTATGGTGCTTATTTGAAGAAGATCATGGATCGTAAGTATATTAAGTAATTGGGGGGTATAGTGATGAAGGTAACTGAAACAAAGATTCCTGGAGTATTGATTATTGATACGGATGTATTTGGTGATCATAGAGGGTATTTTACGGAGACGTATTCGAAGCCTAAATATGAGAAGATGGGTATTACAGTAGATTTTGTACAGGACAATATGTCTTTTAGTGCTCAAAAGGGTACGCTTCGTGGTTTGCACTGGCAAAATCCGCCTTATGCACAGAGTAAATTGGTTTCTTGTACGAAGGGTACAGTCATTGATGTGGCTGTGGATATTCGTAAGGGAAGTCCAACATTTGGTCAATGGGTAAGTGTTGAATTGAGTGAAGAGAATCATAGACAGTTTTTTATTCCTCAGGGATTTGCGCATGGATTCTTAACTTTAACGGATAATGTTGAGTTTAGATATAAAGTAGATAATGTATACAACAAGGAATCTGAAGGTGGTATGCGTTATGATGATCCGACTTGTAATGTGGATTGGGGTTCATTACTAAATGGTATTGAGCCTGTATTGAGTGAAAAAGATCAGATTGGTCCTACTTTAGAGGAATCGAATAATCAATTTGTATATGAAGGAGAATAAAAGAATGAAAATTTTAGTAACGGGTGGTGCTGGTTTCATTGGTGGAAACTTTGTACATTATATGGTAAATAAATATCCTGAGGATATGATTGTAAACTTGGATAAATTGACGTATGCAGGTAACTTAGAGACTTGTAAGCCTGTAGAAGATAAGCCTAACTATAAGTTTATCAAGGGTGATATTGCAGATCGTGAATTCATCATGGATTTGTTTGAAAAAGAAAAGTTTGATGTTGTAGTTAACTTTGCGGCAGAAAGTCATGTTGACCGTAGTATTGAAGACCCTGAAATCTTTGTAAAGACAAACGTTATGGGGACAACAACATTATTAGACGCTTGTGTTAAGTATGGTATTCAAAGATATCACCAAGTATCAACTGACGAAGTATATGGTGATTTACCATTAGACCGTCCTGACTTGTTCTTTACTGAAAACACTCCACTTCACACTTCAAGTCCTTATTCAAGTGCGAAGGCAAGTGCTGACTTATTTGTTTTGGCATACCACAGAACATATGGTTTGCCAGTAACAATTAGTCGTTGTTCAAATAACTATGGTCCTTATCATTTCCCAGAAAAATTAATTCCATTAATTATTTCTCGTGCATTAAATGATGAAACAATTCCAGTATATGGAACGGGTGAAAACGTACGTGACTGGTTGCATGTATATGATCACTGTGTAGCTATTGATTTAATTGTTCGTAAGGGACGTGTTGGTGAAGTTTATAATGTGGGTGGTCACAACGAAAGAACAAACTTAGAAGTTGTGAAGACTGTATTACATGCATTAAACAAACCTGAAAGCTTAATTACTTATGTAACAGATAGAAAAGGTCATGACATGCGTTATGCGATTGATCCTACGAAGTTGGAAACAGAACTTGGATGGAAACCAAAATATACATTTGATACAGGTATTCCAATGACAATTCAATGGTATTTAGACAACAAAGAATGGTGGGAAAACATCATTAGTGGTGAATACCAAAACTATTTTGAAAAGATGTATGTAGAAAAAGGAAGAGCTAAGGAATAATCTTTAGCTTTTCTTCTTAAACGAAAGGAAGGTTTTCTTATGAAGATTTTTGTGACGGGTGTGGCTGGACAATTAGGTCATGATGTAATGAATGAATTGGCTTCTAGAGGATATGTTGGAGTAGGTACAGACTTAGCTAAAAGCTATAGTGGTATTCAGGATGGTTCTTATGTGACTACAGCTGAATATGTATCATTAGATATCACAAATAAAGAAGCTGCAATGAATACAATTAAAAGTGTAAATCCAGATGTAGTTGTACACTGTGCCGCATGGACGGCTGTAGACTTAGCAGAAGATGAAGACAAACAGGCTAAGGTAAAAGCTATCAATGTGGATGGTACACAAAATATTGCGGATGCTTGTAAAGAAGTAGATGCGAAGATGGTCTATATTTCTACAGACTATGTATTTGATGGACAAGGAACTAAGCCTTGGCAACCAGATTGTAAGGATTATAAACCATTAAATGTATATGGACAGACTAAACTAGGTGGTGAACTAGCTGTTTCAAATACGTTATCTAAATATTTCATTGTTCGTATTGCGTGGGTATTTGGAAAGAATGGAAATAACTTCATTAAGACTATGTTAAATGTAGGAAAGAAATTTGATACATTACGAGTTGTCAATGATCAAATTGGTACTCCAACCTATACTTTTGATTTAGCCCGATTATTAGTTGACATGATTGAAACCGATAAATATGGCTACTATCATGCGACTAATGAAGGTGGATATATAAGTTGGTATGATTTTGCGTGTGAAATCTTTAAACAAGCTGGATATACAACGAAAGTAAATCCTGTAACGACAGAAGAGTATGGTTTATCAAAGGCTGCAAGACCATTTAATTCTCGTTTGGAGAAATCTAAACTCGTAGAAAATGGATTTAAACCATTACCTACTTGGCAGGATGCACTAGCACGTTATTTGAAAGAAATTTTATAGTATATGAAACAATTTTATGCTTTAACAATGAAAAACAAGAAAGTAACGTTAATTACTTTAAGTTTAGTTATTATTTTCTTGCTTTCTAGCTTGGTTACATATAAAACATTTGTGCGCCAATATCTTTTTAATGATTATGTTGTGTATCAATCTAGAGAATTATCAAATGAAAATATTCCTTTAGAAAATGTTCTGATAGAACAACCTATTCAAATTGTATCAAACTCCATGACTGGATTAGGCTTGCGTTTTAAAGATGTGGATCCAAATTCAAAAAATCAATTTAGTGTTGTAGTAAAAAATGATTCTGGAGAAAATATCTACACTGAAAACATACCAGAGAATAAGATACATAATGATCAAATATACTATTTAAGATTTAATGCGTCTCGATTAAAAGTAGGTACTATATATACGTTGACAGTTAATTCTCAAGGTGCTACAAGGGCATCACTAATTACAGTGAATCCAAGGGAAAATGAATACGGTATTGTTAGAAATTGTATGATTAATCAAGAAAAATCAAAACAATCCATTGCGTATAGTGTGATTGACGGTAATTGTTTTCACCTTAGAAATTTTTACTGGTTGATTGTATTGTTGATTTTGATTTTAATCGCAATGACATATTTGATATATATATATAATGTGAAATTATATAAAGCATCTTTTGGGATTATTGTGCTTATAGGTATCATCTATACGTTGATTGTTCCACAATTCTCAGTGCCAGATGAATATACACATTATCTAACATCATATTCGCAAAGCAGTATATTTCTTGGTAAAAAAGCATTTGATGAACATGGAAATGTGTTATTGTATGAAGATTCTTCAAATACATTAATTCGAGCTTCTCATCCTACTGTAAATGAATATGTTAAAGAGTACGATGGCTTGATTGGAAAAGATAAATTTAAAATTAATCGACCATATATTTCAAGGGCTCCATTGACTTTGGGCTCATTTGGATATTTTCCACAAGTGCTTGGCGTTTCGTTAGGAAGAATTCTTGGCTTGAATGGAATTCAAATAGGTATTTTAGGTAGAATAAGTGGTCTACTTTTATTTGGTATTTTAATTTCATATTCACTTAAGATTATTCCTAAATTCTTTGAAAAAGTTTTATTTACAATTTCAATTTTACCCATGACGTTACAACAAGTTTGTTCATATAATTATGATTCTGTATTATTTACAGCATCTTTCTTCTTGTTTGCATATTTATTGTATCTAGTTTATGAGAAAGAAAAAATAAATAAACTCGATATTGCTTTAGTAACACTATCATCTATTATCATAGCGACAATTAAATTTGTATATTTACCAATACTAGGTTTAGGTTTATTAATACCACGGGAAAAGTTTACATTAAAACATGGTAAAATATTAGTAATATTGATGCTTGTAGTACTATCTTTAGGGTCTTATCTAGTTGTTATGAAATGTAATAGTTTATTCTGGAATGTGCATGAAAGTAATACATCTAGTTTGATTGACTATAATACGTATACTGTATCGCAAGTAATTCAACATCCATTGCGTGAAATTGTCATTATAATTGCAACTTTCCAAAAATTTACAGCCGATTATATTTCACAAATGATTTCTGGTCCATTAGGATGGCTTGAAATGAATGTACCGGCTTTACAATTATCTGGATTTTTAATGATGTTATTCTATTCATTATTTAGTGTTGAAAAAAAATCAAAAATGGATCGAAACGTAAAAGTGTGTAGTGGACTATTTTCAATGTTGATGATACTTATAGTAATATTGGCATTGCAGATATCATGGACACCGGATAATTCTTTAATTGTTGTTGGAGTTCAGGGACGTTATTTTTTACCAATACTACCAATGATTTTATTGGCAATGAAAGATTTACTTACAGTAAAAGCAGAAAACACAAACATTATTTTATTTTATGGAAATATAATTTTGCATATAAGTGAGATTTTTGCGATACTATGTATCGTTATAGGAAGATAGAAAAATGCTTAAGAATGTGATAACATATAGAATGGTTATTACATTCTTTTTTTATGGATGGGGGTTATGCAATGGAGGAAAAAGTATTAATTATTATTCCTGCATATAATGAAGAGGAAAGTATTTTAAGTACATATAGCACGATATTAGAATACAATAAAACACATACTCGTCAATTAACTACAATTGTGATTAATGATGGTTCAACGGATAACACAGAAAATATTTTAGTTAAGAACAAAATTCCACACATTAAATTGATTCACAATTTAGGTATCGGTGGTGCAGTGCAAACAGGATATAAGTATGCTTATGAGAACGGATATGACATCGCAATTCAATTCGATGGAGATGGACAGCATGATATACATTTCGTCGATGATTTAGTAGATCCTATTGTAAATAAACGCGCTAATATGACAATTGGTTCACGATTTGTAGAAGGTTCTACTAGTGAGTTTAAGTCAACGAAAGCTCGTCAAATGGGAATTCGAATGATATCAGGGTTTATTAAAATTTTTACAAATGTAAAATTGTATGATGTAACATCTGGATTTCGTGCAATTGATAGAACTTTAATTCAAAAATTCTCAATGAATTATCCAACTGAATATCCAGAACCAATTTCTACAACAAATGTCTTGAAGCATGGAAAAAAAGTGATAGAAGTACCAGTTAAAATGAATGAGAGACAAGGTGGCGTTTCAAGTATTCATAGTTGGAAAAATGTATATTATATGATTAATGTATTGATGTCGATAATTAATATAGGGATTTGGAGGGATTAGTTTATGCCAGTAAATTTAAGAATAGCAATTTTTTTGGTAGCATGTATATTGGCATTTGTTGTTATGCAAATATTACATAAAGAAATGATTCCTGTTAAATATTCCTTACTATGGTGGGTTGCCATTATTATTTTGCTTGTCCTAGCTATATGGCCTGATTTCTTTTTGTTTTTTGTCAATTTAATGAGTTTTCAGACAACTTCAAATATGGTTATTGGTGTTTTTATTGTCATATTGTTATTTATTACGATGTCATTGACTGTTATTGTTTCTTCACAAAAAAATAAGATCAACTTATTGATACAGGAAGTATCTATGTTGAAACAAGAAATAAAGGATCATTCAAATGAATAGTGTATATGAATATTTATTAAATAAAAAAGTATCTTTAAAAGAAAATACACTATGGTATACAATGGGAACTCTGTGTAGTTCAGCAACAAGTTTTTTGTTGATGATTTATGTAACTCGTATTTTAGGTGTAGATGAAGCGGGCGTTTTTTCTATTTCCTATAGTGTAGGACAATTAATGTTAAGTATTGGTTGGTTTGGAACGAGACAATTTCAGGTATCTGATGTCAATGAAGAGTTTCAATTTTCAGACTATCTTTCTTTAAAATTATTAACATCCATTGTGATGGTAGTAGGATGTATCATTTATTCTTTTTTTCTACATTTTAATACATATAAATTAATTGTTACATTTTTATATTGTTTGTTTTTGATTTGTGATGTTTTTGCAGATCTTTTTTCTGCTCGCTTTCAACAAGTAGATAAATTATTTTTATCAGGTATTTCATACATTATCCGCATATTAGGATATAATCTGGTAATCTTGATTTCATTGTTATGTTTTAAGAATTTAATTCTTTCTATTCTTTTGGCAATGATATACTCAATACTAGAACTTGTATTATTTGATGTGCAATTAATTAAAAGAATAAGTAACGTAGACATTCAATTTAGACTTGAAAAAATCGTCTCTTTGATTCGAAATTGTTTTCCATTATTTATTAGTTCTTTCTTAACAACATTTATTGTGAATGTACCAAAAAATGCCCTTGAACTAAATTTTGATTCTAGTATTCAAACTTATTACAATATTATTTTCATGCCTTCATATATTATAAATTTATTTTGTATGTTTATTTTTGTACCATTATATACATCTATTGCCAATACATGGTTAAATTCTACGAAAGATAAATTTATTAATATTGTTGTAAAATTATTTATCTTTGATATTTTATTATCCTTATTTGTTTTTGTTGGTTGCTATTTCTTAGGTATTCCATTATTAGAACTTGTATATGGAGTTGAGCTACAAAGTGTTAAATCATCTTTCTTGATTTTGATTATAGCGGGATGTTTTACAAGTATGAATTCTATCTTGTCATATATATTTACAGTGGTTCGTAAACAAAAATTTATGTTCTACATTTATGTAGTGGCCATGATAGTAGCACAAGTTATGGTTAAAGCATTAACTGTAAAATATGGTATTTTTGGAGCTAGTTTAGATTATTTAATTGGCATTGCTTCTATAACAATAATGTTCATCATTGGGCTAGTGCTGGTTTTAAAAAGTGATAAGGGTGAAAAGAATGAGTAATGTATTATATAAACAATATGATCCAGACGTATTAAAAAAACTTCAGAGGGTACAAACGGAAATGCTAAAAGATGTATTGGAAGTTTGTGATAAATATGATTTACCTTGTTTTTTGATTTATGGTACAGCCATCGGTGCAATTCGTCACAAAGGATTTATTCCTGGGATGATGATATTGATGTCGGAATGCTTCGTAAAGATTATGATAAGTTATTGAGTGTATTTACTAATGAATTGGGCGAACACTATGAATTATTAACTCCAGAAATAGATTCACGTTATGCTTGTACAGTTACGCATGTGCAACGTAAAAATACAGTGTTTGTTACAGAGATGACGAAAGATCTAAAGTGTAACTGTCGTATTTTTATGGATATCTTTCCATTTGATAATGTTCCAGAATCAGAATCAGAGCAAAATAAGTTGTTAAGAAAATCCACTTTGTACGGTAAGTTGTTGTTTTTATCTGGCTCTGGTTCACCACATATTCCTTATACAGGGTTGTTGTATCATATTCTTCATTTAGGTTGTCAAATTATTCATTACGGTTTAAAACTATTTCACATTACACCTAGTTTCTTATATAAGAAGTTTAAAAAGGTAAGTACTTCATTTAATGATGTGGATTGTAAATATGTTACATCTTACGAATATACGGGATGTTTAAAAGATAAAGTAAAAAAAGCAGATTTACTTCCTCTTGTAAAAGTTCCATTTGAAGATATTACTGCTTATATTCCAGCGAACAATGATGAATTTTTAAAGAAAGTGTATGGTAACTACATGGAAATACCTCCGGTAGAAAAAAGGGTAAACCATGCACCATTAGTTATTCAATTTGAAGGGGAGGATCCTATTTATGGCGAATAAAAAAATTTGTATTTTTTCAGCACAACATTTGCCTCATATGGGAGGCGTAGAAAGATATACTTATAATTTATGTAAGAAATTAATTGAAAAGGGAAACGAACCAGTTGTTGTGACTTCTAAAATTGGAGATTTACCGAATTTTGAAATTATGCATGATACACGTATATATCGGTTTAATTGTTATCCGTTTTTAAAAGGTCGTTATCCCTTTTTAAAGAAGGATAGTGAATACAAAAAAATTATCTCTATATTAGAAAAAGAGAATTTTGATTTGGTTATTGTGAATACACGGTTTTATCGTCATTCTTTAGTTGCAATGAAATTTGCTGAAAAGAATCACATTCCATGTATTACGATAGAGCATGGAACTTCTCATTTATCGGTTAATAACAAAGTTTTAGACTACTTTGGTTCATTATATGAACATGCTTTGACAATGTTAGATAAGAAACATTGTGATAACTATTATGGTGTTTCTTTGGCTTGTAATGATTGGTTAAAACATTTTCATATTGAAGCTAAAGGTGTTTTATATAATTCTATTGATGTTCACGAGGTTGAAGATTTAATAAAAAATAAGTGTGAGAATTATAGAGAGAAATATTCCATTCCAAATGATGCAACGGTTATCACTTTTACTGGAAGACTTCTTCCTGAAAAGGGAATTCCTCAATTATTGAATGTAATGGAAAAAATCAATAAAAAATATGATGATGTTTATTTATTTATTGCGGGTGAAGGGGATTTAGAAGAAATGATAAATCAACGTAAAAATAAACATATCATTCCATTAGGAAGAATTGATTTTAATCACATTGTAGCTTTATTGGATGATTCTGACATCTTCTGCCTCCCGTCTTTTTCCGAAGGCTTTTCTACTTCTGTATTAGAAGCAGCAGCTTGTAAGTGTTATATCGTAACGACAGCTCGTGGAGGTTCAAAAGAATTGGTAATTAATGAAGATTATGGAACTATCATTGATAATAATTCAGAAGAATTATTATTACCAGCTATAGAAGACGCGATTATAAATAAAGATAGATGTAAAAAGGCAACAGATTTATCTTATAAAAGATTGTGCGAAAATTTCACTTGGAATACTGTAGAAAGTAAAGTGGAGTCTATTATTGAAGAGTTTAGAAAAGGGTAAAATATTATGAAATTAAGAAAGTTATTATTGTGCTTATCATTTGGCTTTTTGGTAACTACAACTATTGATGTCTATGCAAATGAAACGGATGTTGAGGCACCAATTATAGAAGAGCAAGAAGGAATTGTTGATTCATCGGCTGATGAAATTCAATATGGATGGGATAGTACACATTCTACTTATACAAAAGAAGATGGTACACTAGCAATTGGATGGACTGAAATAGATGGAGCAACGTATTATTTTGATCAATCTGGTATTATGCAAAAAAATCAGTGGATTGAAGATAAATATATTGGTCCAGATGGAATAATGGTAACAAATCAATGGGTTGACGATAGATATGTTGATGACTCAGGAAACTGGGTTAAGAATATATTTGTATATCAAGATGGCTGGAAATATCTATATGGGGATGGTAGCTATGCTGTTAATAAGTTTGAAGTAATTGATGGTTCTACATATTATTTCAATAATACAGGTTATATGGTGACTGGATGGCAAGAAATTAATGGTTACTGGTATTATTTCAATGCTTCTGGGGCTATGGTTACTAACCAATGGCAAGGAAATTATTATTTGCTAGATGATGGTAAGATGGCAGTGCATCAATGGATTAATGATCGTTATGTAAATTCATCAGGTGTTTGGGTTAAAAATCAGTGGATATATAATGGTCAGTGGTGGTTCCGCTATGGAGATGGAAGTTATCCACAAGGAAAATTTGAAGTGCTTGATGGTTCTACATATTATTTTAATAATTCTGGTTACATGGTAACAGGATGGAAAGTAATTAATGGAGACTGGTATTATTTTAATACGGCTGGTGTTTTACTAAAAAATCAATGGGTTGGTAACTATTATGTTGGATCTGATGGTAAGATGCTTATAAATCAATGGATTGGAAATTGTTATGTGGACGCATCCGGTTTATGGCAACCAAATAAATGGATGAATGATGGAAAATGGTGGTTCCGCTATGGAGATGGAAGTTATCCAAAAGGGAAATTTGAAGTACTTGATGGTTCTACATATTATTTCAATAATGCAGGTTACATGTTAACGGACTGGCAAATCATTAATGGAAATTGGTATTATTTTAATACGTCTGGTGTTTTATTAAAGAATCAATGGGTTGGTAACTATTATGTTGGATCTGATGGTAAGATGTTTACAAATCAATGGATTGGAAATTGTTATGTGGATGCATCTGGCTTATGGCAACCAAATAAATGGATGAATGATGGAAAGTGGTGGTTCCGTTATGGAGATGGAAGTTATCCAAAAGGAAAATTTGAAGTACTTGATGGGGCTACATATTATTTTAATAACGCTGGGTACATGTTAACAGACTGGCAAATCATTAATGGAAATTGGTATTATTTGAATACGTCTGGAGTTTTACTGAAGAATCGATGGGTTGGTAACTATTATGTTGGATCTGATGGAAAAATGTTAGTTAACCAATGGATTGATGATTTTTATGTTGATAACAATGGACTTTGGGATCAAAGTAAAAAGGCATATGAACTAGTTAACGATGCTAATGGTATACGTTGCTTTAATAATAAAATTTCAGATTACGAAAAGAACTGTTGGAAAAAGATAACTGGATATTATTATTACTTTAATCAAAATGGTTACGCTTTAACAGGAACTCAAACTATTAATGCAAAAACATATCATTTTGATTTAGATGGAAAAATGCTTACTGGTTGGTATGAGGAAAATGGGAATATATATTGGCTAGATGAAAATGGTCAGAAATCATCAGGATGGCATTTGGTGAATGGAACATGGTATTATTGGCTTTCAGATACTTTTACTCAAGCTAATAGTGGTTGGCAACTAATTGAGAGTAAGTATTACTATTTTTCAAAAGATGGTTCTATGAAAACAGATTGGCTACAAATAAATAATTCTGATTGGTATTATTTAGGAAATGATGGAGCTTGTAAAACGGGTCTTTTAAATATTGATAGCAATGCATATTATTTTTATCAGAAAAATGATGCGAATGGCGGACTAGAAGGCTTAATGGCAAGAAATAGGAAATTAAACATTGGAAATGTGACTGTTTTAGTGGATGATAGTGGTTATGTCTATCGTTCGGAAGTCTCTAACATTTCTTATTTAAGCCAAAAAGATTCTAGATGGTCAAATACATTAATCGGTGATTATACAATAGGCGGTACGGGTTGTGTACCGACAACGGCTGCTATGATTATAAATTATTATAAAGGTACAAATTATACACCAGTAGATATAGCTACAAAATTCTATGATGCAGGATATATGAATACATCCACATATCTAGGGTCAAATGGGGATTCATTTCTCGTGGTAAAAAGTGAATTTGGATTGTCTTATGAAAATAATCTTAGTTACAATCAATTAATTGGTAGTTTAAAGGCAGGAAAATTAGTGGCATGTGCAGTTGGTCCTGGTACATTTGTTGGATGGGGATATACACATGAAATATTATTAACTGGTTACAATGATGGTTATGTAACAGTTTACGATCCATTAAACTCAAGTAAAAATGGTTCATATCTTCTTTCATCGATTTGGGGACAACAATCGAATGATAAAGATGATAAAAAGAATGGTGGGCCATTCTTTGCATTCTAAAATTGAAGGAGATTCGTTTTTGGGGAGGGTAAAATGAAAAAATTTATTTTAATTTGTTTATCATTTTTCATGTTTTCAACAAGTTTTACTGTATATGCAGATGAAGAATATAAAGAAAATAGTTGGAGATATGAAAATGGAGAACCTATCGCGTCGCAAGATGAAATATCCTATGCAAGAAGTTCTGTAAACGCTTGGTCTAAACAAGATGGTGTTATATATAACAGTTTAGGAGATCCAATTCCTAATGCTATTTCAAAAGGAATTGATGTAAGTGAATGGCAGGGTGATATTGATTGGAATAAGGTAAAAAACACAGATGTGGAATTTGCGATTATTCGTTGTGGCTTTGCCGGAGATTATACAAAATATGATGATAAGAAATTTCAAAGAAATGTGAGTGAATGCCAACGCTTAGGAATTCCATTTGGCATTTATTTATATTCTTATGCTGAAACTGTAGAGGATGCAAAGTCTGAAGCTGCACATGTATTAAGATTGTTAAATGGTATGCAGTTATCATATCCTGTGTTTTATGATTTAGAAGAAAATAATGTCATGGCAACTGTTAGTAAATCTACAATTGCAAATATCGCAAAAACATTTGTGAATACTATAGAAAGCAAAGGATATAGTTGTGGTATTTATGCAAATTTATATTGGTTCAACAACTTTTTAACAGATTCATATTTTGATACAGTAACTAAATGGGTAGCTCAATACAATACGGAATGCACATATACAAAACCATATAGCTTGTGGCAAGCTACAAGTAGTGGATATGTTAATGGTATACAAGGTAATGTTGATATTAACATTGGTTTTGATTCTATGAAAAAATATGGTTGGGTTAATGAGAATGGAAATTGGTACTATTATTCGAATGACGAACAAATACTAACAAATCAGTGGATAGGTAATTATTATGTAGGATCTGATGGTAAGATGCTTACAAATAAATGGATTGGAAATTGTTATGTAGATGCAACTGGTTTATGGCAACCAAATAAATGGATGAATGATGGTCAATGGTGGTTCCGTTATGGAGATGGTAGTTATCCCGTAAATAAATTTGTTGAAATTAATGGATCGAAGTATTATTTTAATACATCTGGATATATGGTAAATGGCTGGAAACAAATAGAAGGCCAATGGTATTATTTTAATCCATCTGGAGCTATGGTAACGAAACAATGGATAGGCAATTACTATTTAGAAGCTGATGGAGTTATGGCTACAAATCGTTGGGTTGGAAAATACTATGTAGATGCATCCGGAGTATGGCAACCAGATCGTTGGATGAATAATGGACAATGGTGGTATCGCTATGGAGATGGAAGTTATCCAGCTGCAAAATTTGATGTGATTGATAATAAAGTATATTACTTTAATGAATCAGGTTATATGGTGACTGGATGGAAGCTTATTGAAAAAGATTGGTATTACTTTAATCCATCTGGTGTGATGGTAAAAAATCAATGGGTTGGAAACTATTATTTGGGTCCTTATGGTCAATTGGTAAATGAATAGATATGTATAAGATAGTCAGACTTTGGCTATCTTTCTTATTTTGTGCTATATTAATTTTGTGAATGGAGTATGGATATGAAAAGAATATTAATATATGTAATGTCACTTGTTTTATGCTTGGGATTTATGACAAGTTCGATTTATGCGACAAGTGTACCTGTAAATGAAACGAGTGATGAATTTGTAGGATTTGATGAAACTGGGAATTTAATTCAATATGATACAAATGAATTGGAAGATGAGGTTTTTGATTCATCTTCATCAATGATTTCAATGGCTGCTTTAGATGATGAAAAGACGGTTACGTATGGAGTTGTTAATTTTAGAGTAAAATCTTCAGCTTCAGAGATTACTACATACACGAATTGTGAAAATGGGCAACAGGGATACATAAATGGATATTCAATGAGTGATGGTGCCTTCTTGGGATATGAAAATGGTAAAGTAAAATTTAAAGCAGCAGGTGTCACTGGATTGATTGAACCTTCTGAAGTCGGTATTATTGATTATGATAGTGCTAAAACAGTTAGTTGTTATAAAACAAGTAATGGTGGGTTATATCATTATGTAGCGAATATTATCACAAATAGCGATAGTTATTATTCTATAAATTATGTTGGAAATATTCCAAGTTATTTATCAAATAATACAACATATTATAGTTATGACGGACATTATTTTTATGCTAGTTACAATAGAATGATCGATGATTATAAGAATGGTGTTTATTCAAATTCAGTAAATTCAAATAATCCATATTATAATTATTTTCAATATTTGCCAGCACGTTCTAAAACGTCTTTAACAGCTTCTCAATTGGATCAATATACTATCCAAATGGTTTCAAGTGGAAAGCTTTTAAATGCAGGAAGTAGTTTGATATCAAATCAGAATACATATGGTGTAAATGCCTTGATTATGTATGCGAATGCTGCTCTTGAAAGTGGATGGGGACAAAGTCAGATAGCTATAAATAAGAACAATTTATTTGGACATGGTGCAGTTGACAGCAATCCATATTATGGAGCGAATGGATATGCTAGTGTGGACGATTGTATTAAATATCATGCAAAAGTGTTTATTTCTGAAGGATATTGTGATCCAAAAGATTATTCTGGACGTTATTATGGGTCTCATTTAGGTGATAAAGAGAGTGGAATCAATGTAAAATATGCATCGGATCCTTATTGGGGAGAAAAGATTGCGCATATTTGTTGGAGTGTACAAAATGGATTGGGTGTAACTGAGGCAAAGCAATATACATTAGGTATTGCAAATGGTAATGTTGCTTTCTATACAAATCCGGATTCTAATTTATTATTTAATTCTGGTAATTTTTCTTCATATCCAATTATTTTGTTAAGTAAATCAAATGGTTACTATAAGGTGCAATCGGACCCTACTTTAAATGAAAATCGTACAAGTATTACACAGGATAAAGGAGAGTATAATTTTGATCAGTATTATGCGTATATTAATGCAAATTCTGTTTATGCATTAAATTCAGTACAGAATGGTAATACAAGTGGAAAATGGATTAAAGATGGTCAAGGATATTGGTATTGGTATGAAGGCTCTAATTACGTGACAGGCTGGCAACAAATCAATTCAGTTTGGTATTATTTTAATACAGCTGGTGTCATGCAGACGAGTCAATGGATAGGAAATTATTATGTTCTAGCTGATGGTACTATGGCAAAAAGTAAATGGATTGGCAATGACTATGTAGATGCGTCTGGTTTATGGCAATCAAATCGATGGATGAATGATGGTCAATGGTGGTATCGTTATGGTGATGGTAGTTACCCTGTAGCTAAATTTGATACAATTAATGGTAAAAAATATTACTTTGATAATTCAGGTTACATGGTAACAGGATGGAAACTTATAGATAAAGATTGGTATTATTTCAATGGTTCTGGATGTATGATAAAAGATCAGTGGATTGGTAATTACTATATGGGAAAAGACGGAAAAATGTTGAAAAACCAATGGGTTGGAAAATATTATGTTGATGCGTCTGGTGTGTGGCAACCAGATCGATGGATAAATGATGGTCAATGGTGGTATCGTTATGGTGATGGAAGTTATCCAAAGGAAAAATTTGATGTAATTGGAGATAATGTGTATTACTTTGATAAAAACGGATACATGGTAACGGGTTGGAATTGTATCGATAAAAAGTGGTATTATTTTAATGATTCAGGTGTCATGGCTAAAGATAAATGGATAGGTGATTACTATGTTGATAAATATGGTGTCATGACAAAAACAAAATAAAAGATATCTTAATGTCGTTTCAATGCGATAGAGATTTTATCTTTATATATGTGATCTAACTAAGAGTTCAGGAATTTCTGAACTCTTAGTTTGTTATATTTAATATGGTTTTAGTTTAAAAAAATTCTTTAAAATGCAAAGCAAGTAGGTTAGATAGATATCAAATGGTACGATTTGCCTTTTTATTTAATGTATGATAAAATTCTTCTGTTATAGGAATACAATAAACTTAGTTGGGTTTTCGAGCTTTATATGGATTCTATTAATATAAATATTTGATGATTTTTTTGTTAAGTTTTAACAAATTTTTAATATAGTTATTATTTTATTTATGAGTGTAATGATAGAGTGTAGATCCGAATGCTATATCTGACATTTCTTTTTTGCCGTATATAGCGCATATAGAAAGGGAATATATGGGTTATTTAGAGGTATATAAGAGTTGGGTTAACGATAGTTTTTTTGATGAGGATATAAGAGAAGAATTGAAATGTATAACTTCTGAGAAGGAAATAGAAGATCGGTTTTATAAAGAATTAGGATTTGGTACTGGTGGTTTACGTGGTATTATGGGTGCTGGTACAAATCGTTTAAATAAATATACAGTTGGCAAAGTTACTTTAGGCTTAGGACATTATTTAATGGATACCTATGGTAAAGATGTATGTATTGAACGAGGAGTCGTTATCGGATTTGATACAAGAAATAATAGTAAAGAATACGCGAGAGTTGTAGCTGATGTTTTAACTGGATTAGGATTAAGAGTATATCTAATGAAAGATGCTAGACCAACTCCTCAATTGAGCTTTTCTGTGCCTTATTATAAAGCTTTAGCTGGTGTTGTTTTAACAGCAAGTCATAATCCTAAGGAATATAATGGATATAAGGTGTATGATGAGTTTGGATGTCAATTGGTTCCTAGTCAGGCTGATCGAGTAATTCAATATGTGAATAAAGTGAAAGATTACCATTCAATTGATTTTGAAGGAAATGATTCATTGCTTACTTTTATTGATAATACAGAGGAATTTGTTTCAGAGGTATATAAACAACAGCGTATTAAAAATGAAATAAAAAAGAATAATTTAAATGTTGTATATACTCCATTACATGGTTCTGGTAGAATACCTGTTTCTAAAATATTAAAAATGGATGGGTTCCATTGTGTTTCGCTGGTTGATGAACAGGCAAATGATGATGGGGACTTTTCTACTGTTAAATCACCAAATCCTGAAGATAAGGAAGCTTTAACTTTAGGTATAGAATTAGCTAAAGAGTTAAATGCTGATATTGTATTAGGTACAGATCCAGATTGTGACCGTGTGGGTGTTGCAGTTAAAGATGTGAATAATGAATATAAATTATTGACAGGAAATCAAATTGGTTCATTACTAATGGATTTTATTATTCGTCATACAGATTTAAGTGAACTAGAAAAACCTGCCATTGTTAAAACAATTGTGACTTCTGAATTAGGAGCAAAGATTGCAGAAAAAAATGATATTGAAGTTTTTTCGACATTAACTGGATTTAAGTTTATTGGTGAGAAGATTACTCAGTTTGAAAAGGCAAAAGATCAAGATGATTTATCAAGAAACTTTGATTATTTATTTGGATATGAAGAATCATATGGGTATCTTTGTGGAACACATGCAAGAGATAAAGATGCAGTTGTTTCGAGTATGTTGATTTGTGAGATGGCTGCAGAAGCTAAGAGTCAAAATAAAACATTAATCGATTTATTACATGATATTTATAATGAATATGGTTATTATAAAGATGTTCTGGAGAGTTTCACATTAAAAGGAAAAGATGGCATTGAAAAAATCAACGCGATGATGAGTATTCTAAGAAATGAATGTCCATTTATGGATGTTGAGAAAATATCGGATTTTAATAAAACAACATTTGAAGAGCATGGTTTTGGAACATATCCAATTTCAAATGTATTAAAATATGAATTAAAAGATGGTTCATGGGTAGCTGTTAGACCTTCGGGAACAGAACCTAAAATTAAAATTTATTATAGTATTCGAGGGAATGATGAATCGGATGCGAATGTTCGATTTGAGACGGTTCAGAATTTAATTAAAACAAGAATGGGATTATAGGAAAGGGGTATATTATGCATATTATTTTACTTTCGGGAGGTAGTGGCATACGTTTATGGCCATTATCGAATGATGTTCGTAGTAAACAATTCATAAAATTATTTAAGAATGAAAATGGTAAGTATGAATCTATGGTACAAAGAGTGTATCGTCAAATTCAAACTGTCAATTCGGATATGGAAGTGACGATTGCGACAAGTAAGTCACAAGTAAGTGCGATTCGTAATCAACTCGGAAATAAGGTTTCTATTTGTCTAGAGCCTTGTAGAAGAGATACATTCCCTGCGATTGCTTTAGCGGCTGCTTATTTAAAAGATGTACAGGAATTAAGTGAAGAGGATTGTGTTGCAGTTTGTCCTGTGGATCCTTATGTAGATAATACTTATTATGAGACTGTACAGAAATTAGAGAAAATTGTAAATGAAGAACTATCAAATTTAGTTTTGATGGGAATAGAGCCAACTGTTCCTAGTGAAAAGTATGGATATATTATTCCTGTGGATAAGAATGAAATCAGTCGTGTAGCTAAATTTACTGAAAAGCCAGATACAGAAACAGCAAAAGAATATATTAAGCAAGGTGCATTATGGAATGCCGGTGTATTTGCGTTTAAACTAGGATATTTATTAAATAAAGCACATGATTTAATTGATTTTGTGGATTATGCGGATTTATTTAAGAAATATGACACATTAACAAAAATTAGTTTTGACTACGCAGTCGTTGAAAAAGAGCCTAATATCCAAGTGCTTAGATATGCTGGGCAATGGAAAGATGTTGGAACTTGGAATATGATGGCTGAGGTTATGGCTGATAAAACAAAAGGTGATGTAATCTTAGATGATACTTGTAAAGATACAAATGTTGTAAATGAATTAAATATTCCAATTCTTTGCATGGGATGTGAAGACATGGTTGTGGCGGCTAGTGAAGATGGTATCTTAGTTTCTACAAAAGAACGTAGTGGCTATATGAAGCCATATGTAGAAAACATAGACAATCCAAGTATGTTTGCGGAAAAGTCTTGGGGAACCTTTACGGTAATCGATAATCAAGAAAATTCAAAAACAATTAAGATTGAAATGAAGCCAGATGCTGAAATGAGTTATCATTCACATTCCTATAGAAGTGAGATATGGAATATCATTTCTGGAACTGGAAAAGTATGTATAAACGGTGAATCTAAAACTGTTAAAGCAGGGGATGTTGTACAGATTCCAGTGGATACAAGACATAGTATTAAGGCAAATGAAAAGATGGAAATCATTGAGATTCAGTTGGGTGTATTTAGTACACATGATAAGTGTAAGTATTAGAGGTGGTTGAGTATGGCAAGAATTAAATTTATGAATACAAATATAGATAATCTTACAATGGCGGAAACGTTACATGAAATCGATAAATTGATTCAGAAAAAAAATTGTTCATATGTTGTAACACCTAATGTGGATCATATTGTTCGTCTTGAAAAGGATGAAGAACTTCAAAAGGTGTATAAAAATGCTTCTTTGATTTTAACAGATGGAAAACCTTTGATTTGGATTTCAAAATGGTATAAAACTCCAATAAAAGAAAAAATTTCTGGGTCCGACTTATTTCCTCGAGTGTGTCAATTAGCAGCTAATAAAAACTATACAATGTATCTTTTAGGGGCTGCAGAAGATGTTGCAGATACAGCGGCAAGAAATTTAATGAAAAAATATCCTGGATTAAATATTGTTGGAACATATTCTCCTCCATTTGGATTTGAAAAAAATGAACAAGAAATGAATAAAATTAAAACACAAATTCAAGATGTTCATCCAGATATATTGATAGTTGGTTTGGGGTGTCCTAAACAAGAAAAATTCATGTATTACCATTGTAAAGAATTAGGTGTGCCTATTTCTTTTGGTTTGGGTGCAAGTATTGATTTTGAAGCGGGTAATATTAAACGAGCTCCAAAATGGATGAGTAACCATGGATTGGAATGGTTATATAGATTTTCAAAGGAACCAAAAAGATTATTTAAAAGATACTTTGTGGATGACTTAAAAATAATCCAAGTGACAAGGAAGTATAGATAAGATGCGGGATTTAAGTAAACAAAACATTTTATTTTTTACTAGAACCATGGAATTGGGTGGTACTGAAAATGTAATACTACAATTGTGCGAGACATTTAAGCCACTCGTTAATAAGATTGTTGTGTGTTCTTGTGGTGGTGTAAATGAAAAGAAATTAAAAGAATTGAATATTAAGCATTATACCATTCCTGATATTGAGAATAAAAATCCATCTTGCATCATTACTGTTAGCAAGATGCTAAAAAAGATTATAAAAAATGAAAATATTACAGTTGTCCATACGCATCATCGTATGGCAGCTTTCTATGTTGCTTTTTTAAAAATATATAAGAAGTGCTTGTTTATCAATACAAGTCATAATACTTTTGATAATAAAGTGAAATTTACTAGATATGCCTATAAACATGCAAATTTAGTGGCTTGTGGTGAGATGGTAAAAAAGAATTTAGTAGAAACTTTTGGGTTACCAGAAAAGCAAGTAACAGTTATTCATAATGCTGTTAAACCTTTTGTTGATCAAATAAAAGTGGATTCATTTATTAAACAATTACATGAAAAAGGTTGTTTTGTAGTAGGGAATATTGGTAGACTTTCTGAACAAAAAGGGATGGAATATTTTATTAATGCGATTCCTACCGTTAAACTTTGCATGAGCAACGTGAAGTTTGTAATTGTTGGAACTGGTGAAGATGAAAAGAAACTAAAGGATTTAGTTAGAGAATTAGATTTGAAGGATGATTGTTACTTTCTAGGATATCGATCAGATGTTCAAAACCTAATGTCACAATTGGATTTAGTTGTATTAAGTTCTTTGTGGGAAGGTTTGCCATTAACGCCAATTGAGGCCTTTTCAGTTGGAAGAACGGTTGTTGCGACAGCTGTTGATGGAACTGTAGAAATTATAAATGATAAAGTAAATGGACTTTTAATTTCACCAAAGAATTCTAATGCAATTTCTGAAGGTGTTATTTCATTGTTAAGTAATGATTTTGAACGACAGGATTATGAAATTGCAGCAAAAAGAACTTATGAAAAAGAATTTTCTTTTAGTTCTTTTGCATATAAATATCGTGACTTTTACAAGGAGAAAATTCATGAGTTTAAATAATGTTATATATAAAGTGTTTTTGTTGATTAAAAGTTTATTTGTATATATTATCAATAAAATTAGATATAAAGATAGGATTTCCATTACTTTAATAAATTCAATAAAAGGAAAATTAAAAATTGAATTGGAAGATAAGGCTATATTAAAAATAGGTGATTTTATAATGACAGCTGGTCCATGTTATATAAAATGTACTAAAAATTCTAAATGTATTATAGGCGACAGAGTTTTTTTTAACCATAATGTCTCATTGACTTGTCTAGATGAAATAACCATCGGTGATTTTTGTAATATAGCCAATAATGTGGTAGTTGTAGATCACAATCATAAATATAATAATACAGGAGTGATTGAAGGATATGAATTATCTCCAATTCATATCGGAAATAGAGTGTGGATTGGGGCAAATGTGACAATATTAAAAGGGGTTACTATTGGCGAAGGAGCAATTATTTCAGCTGGTGCAGTTGTTAATAAGGATGTTCCACCTTATGAAATTTGGGGAGGAGTTCCTGCAAGAAAGATTAAAAGTTTAAGAATGGAGGACGATGTATGATACCTAAAGTGATACATTATTGTTGGTTCGGAAACAATCCTTTACCATTTGAGGTGAAAAAATGTATAAACTCGTGGAAGAAGATATGTCCGGATTATGAAATAAGAAGATGGGATGAAACTAACTTTGATGTTTATCAAAATGACTTTATTAAAAGTGCTTATGGATCGAAAGCATGGGCATTTGTATCTGATTATGCTAGATTAAAAATTGTATATGATGAAGGCGGTATATATTTAGACACGGATGTAGAGTTAAAAAAGAGTTTAGATGAATTAAGAAAGAATGAGGGCTTTTTTGCTATTCAGCAAGAGGGACATTATTGTAATACTGGTTTGGGATTTGGTGCAAAAAAGGAAAATGAAATTGTTAAAACTATGCTAGATTTGTATGATGATTTAATTTATAGTGAAGAAAATAAATTTTCGATTGCATGCCCATACCTAAATACTAAAGCATTGGAAAAATATGGTTATAGTTACTCAGATGATGTAATAGTAATTCATAACAATTTAGTTTTACCTCCTAGGTTTATGGATCCTATTGCACCAGGGAAGAATAAAGAGAATTTATTGTGTAATGATACTGTTTCTATACATCATTATAGTGCATCTTGGATGGATGATAAAACAGTTAGAAGACGTAAAATTATTAGAATTATTGGGGAAAAAAGAATTTATAAAATAAAAAAAATTCTAAAGGGTGTAAACAATGAATAAAAAGAATTATCTTTATTTAATTGCATATTTTATTATGATTTCCTTTTTGCATCCAAGAGGTTTTGAAGAGGTATTACCGGTATATAAAACTGTTTTTACTGTATGTACATGGGCTTCATGTGCAATGATTTTGATTATGGTCACTCATGCATTTTTGAAACAGTATCATATATACAAATTTGATTTGTTAGTTGCATTTACTTTTTTATTAATATTTTTAATTACACTTATTGATCAAAAAGGAATAGGAGCGGGTAAGCAACAATTGTTTGCGTTCCCTTTTATTTCTTTTTATACTATATACGAAGTAAGAAGAAAACCTATAAATTTCTGTAATATTATCAATAACATTTTAATTATTATACTTAGTCTTAATTTGATTATAAACTTCTTATATCCTTTTGAAGAACATATAACTTTTCTAGGACATGTGCAAGTTGTAGCTCAATATGGAATCTTATCGGTATTTACAAGTGTCTTAATATTAATATTAGGCCATAAACAATATAAAAAAACAATTTTTCAAATCGTATTGACAATGATCAATTTAGTATTAACAGATGCATCGTCAGCTCTTCTAACTTTTATGCTTTTTGTATTGTTTTTACTCATTTATGTATTTAGAGAGAAACAAAAAAAGTTATGGGATCTATTATTAAAGAATTCAACAATATTTTATTGTTCATTATTAGTTTTAAATGTTGTATTCATGATAATAGCATGCAATATATCAATCTTCCGTGGTTTTATTAGTGGACGTGATTTAATTTGGCAAGAAGCTTTCACAAAAATTCAAAAGCATTGGCTTTTAGGGTATGGAATTCAAGGTGTTCTTATTAAACCGTTTTGGTTGAGTTGGACTACTAGTAATGGGTTTAACTATGGTCACAATCAAATTATTCAGTTCTTTTTAGATGGTGGCTTGATATGGTTTGCATATGTTATTTTAATTCTTTATTTATTATTGAAAAAAGTTAAAATTTCAAATCAAAATTATCTTTATTTATTAAATACAACTTTAATTGCTTTTTTAGTTTTTATGATTTTTGAATCACCATCCGTATATTGCTATATATATATTTATATTTCATTTATTTATGGATTAGGAATTAAGTATCAAAGAAAGGACGATTTGTATGGGTGTATTAAGTGTTTTAAACAGAAAATTTTCCAATGTTTATTATCCGTTAAGAATAAAAAAACAAGCGGCTAGAGTAGGGAAGAATCTTTACTGCGGTGGTAAATCATATGTAACTTCAAATACTTTCTTAGGAGACAATGTAAGCTTCAATGGTATGAGTATGAGTGGTAATGGAAAAATCACAATTGGAAGTTACTTTCATTCAGGAGTCAATTGTCAGATTATCACTTCTTTTCATAATTATGAAAGTACAATGCTTCCTTATGATACGAGTTACGTTGATAAAGATGTTACTATTGGAGACTGCGTTTGGCTTGGAAATAATATCATAATTCTTGGTGGTGTAACCATCGGAGAAGGTGCAATTATTCAAGCTGGTTCAGTTGTCTGTAAGGACATTCCGCCTTTAGCTATTGCTGGAGGACATCCGGCAACGGTTTTTAAATATAGAAATAAAGATCATTATGAAAAATTAAAAAGTGAAAATAAATTTTATTAGGAGGAAATGTTTTGAAGTCTATATCTAATCTGGTAAATAAATATAAAAATATATCAGCGCCTGTAAAAGCTAGTTTATGGTATACAGTGGGCAGTGTAATCAATAAAGGTATAGCTTTATTTTTAACTCCAATATTTACTAGAATATTAACAACAGCGCAATACGGAGCGTTTTCGATATTCCAATCATGGGTAAATATTTTGATTATATTTACTTCATTAAATATATTTTTAAGTGGATACCAAAAAGGATTACTCTTATATAAAGAGGATCGAGATCGATTCACATCCTCTCAATTGGGTTTAACATCTTTTATAACTCTTTGTTTCTTCGCTATATATTTAATGAATATTGATTTTTTTACTCGTCTTTTTGACTTATCACCAGTTTTAATGGTAGGTATGTTTTTAGAGTTATTATTTATGCCAGCTTTAGAATTTTGGGCAGCAAGACAAAGATTTGATTATAAGTATAAGAAATACGTTTTAATATCTGTATCTGTGAGTGTACTAAGTTTAGTGCTTGGTGTTGTATCTGTCATTAGTACAACATATAAATTAGAAGCTAGAGTTTTTTCAGATGTAGTATCTAAATTAGTTTTTATGATACCTTTATTTATTCTTATTTTTTCACAAGGGAAGAAATTTTTTGTGAAAGAATATTGGAAATATGCATTAGTTTTTAATTTGCCATTAATACCACATTATTTATCAAATTATGTATTAAATCAATCTGATCGATTGATGATTGGAAATATGGTTGGAAAAAGTGAAGCAGCTTTTTATAGTGTTGCCTATACCATTTCAACGATGATGATGTTAATTGTTACATCTGTAAACAATTCATTAACTCCTTTTATTTATAAATCCATAGAGAGTGGAGAAGTCAAAAATTTAAAGAAGGTAACAGCACCAATTATATTTTTAATGGCTTTACTATGCTTGTTGACTGTAATATTTGCTCCTGAAGTTATTTATATTTTTGCAGGAAAGAAATATATGGACGCCATCTATGTAATTCCACCGGTGGCTATTTCTGTTTTCTTTGTATTCTTATATTCATTGTATAGTACAATTGAATACTATTATCAACAAACAGGTTATATTGCTCTAGCTACTACTTTAAGTGCCGTTTTAAATTTAGTTTTGAACTTTATATTTATTAAAAAATTTGGTTACTATGCAGCTGGATATACGACTTTAATTTGTTATGTTTTCTTATCATTTGCTCATTATTATTTTTATAAGAAAATTGTTAGAGAAAAACTACATAAAAATTCAATCTTTAATGATCGCTTGATTCTTGTTATTTCATTATGCATCACATTAATAATGATGGGTCTAACTTTGACATATAGTAATTTAATTGTTAGATATTTATTTGCGATTTTAATATTTGTGTGCGTATTCGTAAAAAGAAATGACATTATAAAAATATTTAAAACATTACGTTAAGGAGAGTTGAGTGTTATGAACGTTGCAAAATATATCCAAGAAAAAGGGGTAAAACACGCTATACAAGTTATTTACCAATATAAAATTGATATTGTACTTCAAAAAATATTGGGTGTTTTCTTAAGAAATAAACCATTAAAAGATATTATCATGATTGAAAGTCATAATGATTTTGATTCAAATGGAGGCGCTTTTTATAATTATTTGATTCAAAATGAATATAATAAAAAGTATAAGATTGTTTGGCTAATTAAACACAAAGAATCTCTTAATGTACAATTACCACAAAACGTAGACTATGTTATGCAATATAAGCCTAGCTTCAAGAAAAATTATTATAAATGGTTGGCAAAATGGTTAACTGCAGATAATGATTGTTCAGATAAATTAAGGGATGATCAAATTTCTATATACTTTGGACATGGTGGATTTGGTCTTAAGAATTGTAAAGGATATATAGATGTACCTGATAAGGTAGATTATATTTGTATGCCATCTCATTATTTGAAGGATATATTTGCGGACCAATTTAACTTGACAGGGAATGATCCAAGATTGTGTTTTATTGGCTTTCCATATGTAGATAATTTTTATTCAAATGATTGTGGAGATTTAAATAAAATAACAAATCAAAAATATAATAAAGTAATCTTGTGGATGCCTACCTTTAGAAAGGGTGGAGGATATGGAAGACAGGATAGTACGCAAATAGGTGATTTGGGTATTCCTTTAATAAAAAACAAGGCTGAATATCAGGAATTAAATGATTATCTAAAAAAACTTAATGTTCTATTGATTTTAAAGCTTCATCCAAAACAAGATTTAAGTGATTTACAAGTTGAAGAAATGACAAATATACGAATTTTGACGGGTACAACTGTTAAAGAATTAGGTGTCGATAATTATCGTCTTATGAAAGATTGTGATGCTTTAATAAGTGATTATTCATCGGCTGCTTATGATTTTTTACAGTGTAATAAACCAATTGCGTATGATTTTAGTGATGTAGAAGATTATAAATTAGGGCTTGTTGTTGAAGATCCAAAAGATTATTTGGCAGGACACTTTATAAAAGAATTAAAAGATTTATTTGTTTTTATCGATGATATATCTAATGAAAGTGATCCATACTATAATGAAAGACAAATATTACGTAAAAAGATCTTTGATTTCTTTGATGGAGATAATTGTAAACGAGCTGTTGAATTGTTGCAAATTACGAATAATTGATGAAATGAAAAGTATAATATAATATCCGCGTAACTTTATACGAGGAAGATGGAGATAGGTATGAAAATTATTAATGTTGGGTTGAGCGTATTAATTACTATGGGATTGGCTATCTCACCAATTCATGCTAATGAGTTTGATGCTACAGATGAATCAAATGAACAAAGTGTTGTTAATAATGATGATACTAGTTCTAATGAGGAAGTTGATTCAAATTCTGAAACTGTACAAGTACAATCTATAAGTGTAAGTACAGATGATAACACAACGGAGTATTCTTTAGATGAGAATGAGGTAAAAAATATCAAGCTTGTAGTAACAAAGATATTTACGGATGGTCATACTGAACAGACTACTGATTATCAATATGATATTTATGGTACTTCTAGTAATCTGTATCTTTCTAATGCGAGTGGATCACTTCAAAATAATGTAACGTATAAAGGTAGTGATAATGAAATAAGTGTTACTAAAACCTCGAAAGGAACGGGGTCTTTTAGTGTTGAAGTTCATGTGGATGGATTGTCTAGTACTTGTACTTTGCAATTTGATGGAACAAATTCCGTAAATGTTACTTTAGATTCTGGCAATGGTCAATTTAAAGATGGTACAACTACATATACCTATAAATGCGATATTGGTGGCGAATATATAAGTCCAGCTGTCGTTGCTCCAAAAGGATATAGTTTTGTAGGATGGTATGATGAAAATGATGTAGAAATGCATGACCATGAGTTAAAATCGGATACTACATTTTATGCGAAATATAAAAAAATATGTAAAGTGACTTTTGATGCTGGAAAAGGTCAATTTAAAGATGGTAAAAAAACATATACTACTGAATTAACAGAAGGCTCTTATACACATGTTGATTATCCTATAGCACCAGATGGATATTTTTGTACGGGATGGTATGATGAAAATGGAGAAAAATATACATATACATATAAAGATATATCATCAGATACCACTTTTTATGCGCACTATGAAAAATTGTATGATGTAACTTTTGATGCGGGTAAGGGTCATTTTGAAGATGGAACGCAAACATATACAATTCAACCAAAATATGGTTATCCTCAAATGTATAAAGATGTAGTGGCTCCGGAAGGATATAAATTTATTGGTTGGTTTGATAAAAATGATGTCGAATATGAGGAGCATTTATTTACAGAGAATACAACGTACTATGCAAAATATATAAAACTTTGCAAAGTAACTTTTGATGCTGGAAAAGGTCATTTTGAGGATGGTCAAAATACAGTTACAGTAAATGTGGAAGAGGATAAGTATCCGTATTATAAAGAACCAATTAGTCCAGAGGGTATGATGTTTATTGGTTGGTTTGATATAGATGGTAATTCTTATCAAAAAACTACTATTAAAGAGGATACAACTTTTTATGCGAAGTATGGAAACACAATCAATGTTACTTTTGATGCGGGTAAAGGGCACTTTGAAAATGGTGATAAAACTAAAATTGTAAAAACGCCTGAAGGTGTAAGAGTATATGGTGGCAGTGTCATTTCACCGGATGGTATGTTGTTTGATGGATGGTATGATGAGAATGGAAAATCACTTTATTGGAGTGATTTTAAAAAGGATGTCACTTATTATGCTCGTTATGTAAAGGCTTTGACAATAACTTTTAAAGCCAATGGGGGAATAGGTGATACATTCACTGCAACGGTAGGTGAAGGTAACTATTACTCAAGTGAAAATTTTGATTCTAAGTTTACACATCCGGATGGAAAAGTTTTGATTGGATTCCAAGATGAAGAAACAGGCCAGTTTTATAAATTAGGTTATGGATATCAGTTCTTTAATGATGCCACGCTTTTAGCACAGTGGGCAGATCCAGTTACTGTTACTTTGGATTGTAATGGTGGTACAACAAGTAAGGGTAGTTTGGTACAGGAAACTTGGGCTAAAAACACAACTCTATCACATGATTCAATTTTAGATGAAAAACCAGTTAAAGAAGGCATGATTTTTACTGGATGGCATTTGAATTCTGTTAATGGGCCAAAAATTGATCCACATACAATCATTTTTGATAGAGATACGGTAGTTTATGCTTCCTATTCGAAGGCAGTTCACATAAATATAAATTTAGATGCTTTAGGTATGGAATCTAAATCGATTGAGGTTGCCAAAGGGGAAAGTGTAAAATTACGTGATGTTTGTGATGTAAGTGTTGATAAGGATAAAGAAATCACAGGCTATAGAATCGATGGTACGAATACTATAATCGATGAGAAGCAAGAGTTGGTATTTGATAAGGATATAAATCTTACGGCTGTAGTTAAGAATAAAATCAAATTAACGTATGATTCAAATGGTGCTGGATTTGATTCAATCAATGAATATGTATCTAGAAATTCTAGTTATTTTTATAATGTTTTCGATAAAACTCCAAAAGGAAAATATTTTGCAGGTTGGGCTGCTAATTCACCAGATGGAGTCGTCTATACTTCGGCTACTAATGGTATGCCATTTACGGAAGATACAACGTTATATGCAGTATGGAAAGATGGTTGTACAATTCATTTGGATCTTGGAGAAGGCGTCAATGGATCTATACGAAATGGAGATGTAGTAAAAAAGGGAACTTCATTTAGTTTAGATGATATAAGAGTCGAACAAAGTCCAAGTGGTAAAAAACTAGCTGGATGGCGTATTGATGAGGATCCAAAAGTTATCGGTTTGTATTCATTTTTGATTATAAATAAAGATATAACGGTACATGCTGTTTGGGAAGATGTAACAAATATTACTGTTACAGTAAAAGATCCAGAAACAGATGATGTATTGTATACATATGAGATTGAAAAAGGTACTTATTTTAGAGATAACGATAAAATAAAAAAATTCCTTCCAAAAGGAAAAGCTTTGTTTGGATGGACTTTAGATAAGGACAAGAAGGATATAATATCTCAATACAATTTAACTTTTGATAAGGATGTAGTTCTGTATCCAGTCTATGTTGATGATGTAAAGATTACACTTGATTGGGGAAGTGAAGGAAAAGGGTATTTGACTTATTCAACAGACCAAGTAGATATGAACACTTTAGAATGTGGTAAGGGATTATCAATTCCATATTTTAACTATACAGTTGTTAAGTCTCCAAAGGGAAAAGCTCTTGCTGGTTGGAGAATTGGTGATACAGATGATGTGATTTCAGCTGGAACTTCATATACAAATTCGAATTGTAAAGTGTATAAAGATACAACTCTGCATGCGGTTTGGAAAGATACAGTAAAGATTACTTTGAATGCGAATGGTGAAAAGTTTGCGAATAATCAGGAAGTCATTGAAAAGGAATATATAAAAAACAATGATTTATATTCTTATAATCTTGAGTATCCGTGGGAACAAAAAAATGTGGATGGTACAAAAGTAGTAACAGGATGGAGAGTAGGTTCACCAGATGGTCCGCTCATGCCAAAAAAGCCATATATTGCATTTGATTCGGATACTACATATTATGCAGTGTGGAGTGATTTAATTACGATTCGTTTCGAAAATAAGGGAATCAAAGTTGCTGAGTATGATAATACATATGCTTGGACATTAAGAAGTATTTACAATTTTATGGTATTAAATCTGAATCCAAGTATCAAAAATGATTTTGATGATGATGCCTTTGTTGGTTGGTATAATGTAGAAACGGGTGAAAAATTAACGGAAGATACAGTTTTCACAAAGGATTGTGTATTTGAGGCAAAGACGGAAAATAGACCTATAAAAATTAAATATGACTATAATGGTGGTACTGGTAAATTAAACGAAGTAACTACGATGAGTGGGTATTTGACAAATGCAATGCTAAACAATCCGTATATTGAGGCACCAGATAATAAAGTGTTTGTAGGATGGTCACTTGAAAAGAATGGTGATATTTTACAAAGCGCGAATTATGCACCATTTTATTTTGATAAAGATACAACATTATACGCAAAATATGCATCTGAAATTACATTAACGATTCATGATGGAAGTTATACATTTACAGAAAAAGTTCCGATGAATGAATGGATGTGCTTTGTCTGGGGTGAACGTTGTACAATTGACGGAAAGACATATTATAGCGGTCAATCTTTAAAATTTTCAAAAGATACGGATATTTATTTGTATAAAGGAAATGGATCTTCAAGGGTTTCTATTTCTTATCGAGATATAACCAAATTAACAGGAAATGGATTTGGCTTTACTGGTGATAAGGTATTTATGAGGTTACAGCTATATGGTTTTTCTATTACAGAAGTTGCTGGACAGGAAATAGATTTAGTACTGAATGAATCTTTTATCCCAAAAGGTATGAAGTTCGATAAATGGGAAACTGTAGGTGATATCACGATCAAGGATCCTACAAGTAAAAAGACTTCGTTTATCATGCCGAAAAATGAATTGGGTAAAACATATGAAATCTATGCAACATATACACCGCGTATTCCATTGCAGTTAGAAAAAGATACTTTGGAATTAAACAAGGGTGAAAAAGATCAAATTAAAGTTACGGGAGACTATGAAACATTGACATGGTCAAGTAGTGATTCGACTATAGTAGAAGTGGATCAAAGTGGTTATGTTCATGCTTTGAAGAGTGGTAAGGCTACAATAACAGCAAAAGATAATTCTGGAGAAACTATTTCTTGTGTTGTGACTGTCACAAATAAATTGAAGAACTTAACTTTAAATGAAAAAGAACTTAACTTGAAGGGTAAGACTGATAAAAAATTAAATGTGACTTTAACTCCAAATGATGCAGATTCAGAGAAGCTTACTTGGACATCTAGTAATGAAGGTGTGGTAAAAGTAAGTGAAGATGGAATGTTGACAACAGTATCTTGTGGTGAAGCTACAATCACAGTTGAAAGCAAGAGCGGTTTAACAGATCGTTGTAAAGTGAAGGTAAGTCATGACTGGATATTAGAATCTAAATTGGATGCGACTGCAGAAAATGAAGGTAAAAATGTCTATAGATGTAGTTTGTGTAATGAAACGAAGGAAGAAACAATCCCAAAACTTTCAGGAAAATGGGTAACCGATAGTCATGGTAAGTGGTATCAATATTCGAATGGCACTTATGAAAAATCTGGATTCAAACAAATTGATAATCATACATATTATTTCCAAAGTAATGGTTATGTACAAGTAGGATGGTTATTATTAAATAATGACTGGTATATGTTTGATTCTGAAGGTGTAATGATTACTGGATGGAATGGTTCATACTATTTTGATGAAAACGGAAAGATGATGAAGAATGCATTTACTCCTGATCATTATTATGTTGGAAGTTCTGGTGCTTATTTAACTAATTGTTGGTTTAAACATGATGGTAAAGATTATTACGCAGATAACTATGGACATATTGTTAAAAATAAGTGGATTGGATCGTATTATTTAGGTTCGGACGGAGCTATGGTTACTAATACATTTACTCCAGATGGCTATTATTGTGGATCTGATGGGGCTTATGTCACAAATTGTTGGATTAAAGTAAATGATACAGATTATTACATGAATGCAACTGGAACAGTGACTAAGAATGCTTGGGTAGGTGATTATTATTTGGATAATAATGGCTATATTGTAAAGAATGCTTGGATTGGTGCGTATTATTTAGGCTCTGATGGTAAGTATGTAAGAAATGTGTTTACTCCAGATGGCTATTATTGTGGATCTAATGGAGCTTATGTCACAAATTGTTGGGTCAAAGTGAATGGTAAGTATTACTACATGAATGCAGCTGGAACAGTGACTAAGAATGCTTGGGTCGGATCTTACTATTTAGGAAGTGATGGAGCTATGTTGACAAATACATATACTCCAGATGGATATTATGTTGGTTCAGATGGATTGTGGACACCAGCAAAATGGATTCAATCAGGTAATAAATGGTGGTATAGACATTCCGATGGTAGTTATACTACAAATGATTTTGAAGAAATTGGAAATCAAAGGTATTATTTTGATTCCAATGGCTATATGGTTACGGGGTGGCAATGTATATCTGGTCAATGGTACTATTTTGATTCGAATGGTTTTTATCAGACGGGTGAACATTTTATAAATGGTGAGTATTATTATTTTAACAACCAAGGTATAATGCAGACTGGTTATGCAGAAGATGGATGGGAATATAATAGTTCTGGACAAAGAATAGTATATTGGTCAAGTCGTTCAACAAATCCGGTATATCACCGTACACCTCATAATATTAGTCGACACAATTTAGTTCGTGGTACATATTCTCAGGCGGTTGCTGCTGGTAAAACGAATTATTGTAAAACGTGTTAATGATGATAGAACTTCTCAATTTTTGGGAAGTTCTTTGTCATATTTGGGTTAAAATTAACATTTTAACAAGACAATCCTAAAGATTGGGTGTAATATAAAGCTAACTAATGGTTCTAGGAGGGTAATGAATGAACAAGAAAGATTTAAAAGCTGTATTGTTAGCCTCTGCATTATGTGGTGCTGCAGCTGTTGTACCAGTTATGGCAGATGAAGTTGAACAAGATCCAGTAGATGTACAAGATCAAGTTTTAGAAACTTCAAATGATGGCAATGCAATCACAAATGATTCAGAGGTTGTAGAAAATACAGAAGCATCAGGGGATGTTACCAAGAATTTAGGTAGTGATTCTGTAGTGAATGAGGGTAGTGAATCTGTAGTGAATGAGGGAAGTGATTTTAGCAAAACAGAAACAACTACAGTTGTATCACAAGATGATTCTCAAAAAGACGGTTCTTTGAAAATGGTGAGTTGGTTAAGAATCAATTTAAAGAAATAGATGGTAATACATATTACTTTAATAAAGATGGTTATAAACAAACTGGTTATTTATATCAAGGAAATGATTGCTATTATTTTGATAGTAATGGGGTTATGCAAAAAAATTATTTTGATGGCAATGCATATTTTGGAAAAGATGGAAATACAATAAAAAATCAATGGCAAAATGTAGATGGATATGGTTGGATGTATTTTGATGCGAGTGGGTATAAGTATCGGGCTTGGGAAGACGGAGGCTATAATTCATATTATATAGATGAAGAATATTATTTGTTTGATAATCAAGGTATAATGCAAACAAATAAAGAGTATGGTAATTGTTATTATGGTGAGGATGGAAAAGCTGTTAGAAATAAATGGATTCAATTCTCTGGAGATTATAGATATTATAGTGATAATTGTAATTACTATTGTGGATGGAATGGTTCAGATGGTATAGAGTATTTTAACTTTGTAGAAATCGATGGTAAAAACTATGCTTTTGATTCGAATGGTTATATGAAGACTGGTTGGGTATATCAGTGGGATACTTGGTACTATTTTAATGCAGATGGATCTAGAGCAAGCGATCAATGGATTGATGATACATATTATGTGGATGCAGATGGATTTATGTTAACAAATAGGTGGATCGATGATTCAAATTATGTAGGTTCTGATGGTAAAAAGACAACAAGCACTTGGGAATCTGTTTCTGATGGATGGAAGTATAAGTTAGGTGATTCTGGTTATGCTTCACAAAGAATGTGTTTCATTGATGGTCAATACTATGCGTTTAATTACAATGGCTTGATGGCACAAAATGAAATGATTTATGTAACAAATGATTCATATAATAGTGAGAATAAATCTGGATATGTTTATGCGGATGCAAACGGTCATTTAATAAAGGGATGGTACAAAACGGATTATGATCAATGGTACTATTTTGGTGATGATTATCTATCATTCCATGATGGTTTCATTACAATTGATGGTTATACGTATTATTTTAGTGGTAATGCGATGCAATCATCAATGGACTTTTTAAAGGATGATAAAGTTTATCATGCGGATCAAGCTGGCCATGTGACATTGGTTGATACTTCAACGAAAACAGGATGGGCTGAATACGAATATTCAACTTATTATTTTATGAATGGTCAGATTGTGAAAAATCAGATTATTAGTGTGGATGGTAATAAATATTATTTCGATGTAGATGGAAAAAAATCAAATGGTTCATTTACTTTTGAAGGTAAAAACTATATCACAGATCAAAATGGAATCATTATTGAACATGCAGATGGTTGGTACCAATCACTAAATACTGATTCATGGTATTATTTCAAAAATGGAAGTGCTATTTTCGATGAATTTTTGACTTTAGATAATAATACATATTACTTTAGTACAAATGGTGCAATGCAGACAGGTGTGTTTAGTAAAACTTATTATAATGATTATTATTCGGATTACAAATACTATATGGCTGATAATAATGGACATATAATTTATGATAAAGGATGGATCCAAAATAATTTTGTTTGGTACTATATTGATGGTGATGATGGTTCATTAAAGCTTAATACTTGGTATGAAGAAAATGGAAAGAAATATTATTTCAACTCTCATGCTACATTAGCATATGGTTTGAATGATCTATATGATGATATCTATTATTTCGATTCCAATGGTGTACTAGTTGATAATCTAGGAGAATTTACAGGATGGAAGAATTTCCATAATGTATGGTACTATTCAGATGGAATTTCTCATCGATACACGGGTAAAGTAGGAAATTACTATGTAGACTATGGTGTAATGAAGACGAACTGTATGGTCGATGACAAATATTATGTGGATTACAATGGTGAAATAAGAAAAGGCTGGATTAGTGATGGAAATTCTACATATACTAATTGGTATTATGCAGATCCAACTACTGGTTTACTTGCAAATAATGAATGGAAGCTCATTAATAATCAATGGTATTATTTCCACAATCAATATATGAGTCAAGGTTATTGTACAGTTGATGGAACTTTGAATAAATTCGATAATAACGGTGTATGGTTAGGAACATTAGCTCCTAACACATGGGAATATTATGAGGATGAATTGTTTGGCGGATCATGGTATTACATTAATGAAAAGGGCGAATTTAACTATAAAAACAAACTTACAATTAATGGACAAACATACTATTTTGGACGCATGATGCAAGGAGGAATGGGAATGGGTGGCTTTGCACCTTATTTGGCATCTAATTCATTGTGGTATGATTCAGCAACAGACGAATATCATTGGATCAATAAAGATGGAACTGGTTTTGAAGATTATGATGGATGGCATAGATCGGATCAGGGATGGTATGCTTATTTTGAAAATGGAAAAGCTGTTAAAGGATATAAAACAATCAATGGTAAGTTGTATCTATTCCCAGGTGGTTATATGTATTCAGGCGTTCTAAATTATAATGGAAAAGCATATGCATGGGATTCAGAAGGAAATAGTGTTTCTTACAATGAAGGTTGGAATTCATATAATGGGCAATGGTATTATATCCAAAATGGAAAAGCATTAAAGAATGTTGTGATTGATGGATATTATTTAGATGGTTATTATACATCAACTGGACTAACATGGGTTAATAGTTTACAAGGCGGTGTTTTACTGAATAATGGTAAATTAGCTCAAAATGAATGGATTGAATCAAATGGTTATTGGTATTATGCAGACAATAATGGTCGTGTAGTACAGAATCAATGGATTGGCAATTATTATGTAGACAATTTTGGTCGTATGGTTAAAAATGACTGGATTGGAAATTATCATGTAGGTGCTGATGGAAAATGGGATGCTACTAGATAGTTAGCTTATAGTGAATTATGGACTTGGACAATGAGGAGTTGCCAAGTCTTTTTTTAAGGATGAAACTATCTACATTTACTGATGAAGTCCCTTTTCTTATACTAGTTAACATATGATAATGAATTTCATGAATTAAATATGAACATATTTCTTAAACTGTTGTAAGATAAAAATAGATTATAGGAAGTGAAATCATGAAGAGAAGATCAAGAATAGGAATCAGTTTATTAGCTTTGAGTATGATTTGTACTCAAACTCCATCATTAAATGTATATGCTAAAAATAATGTTGAACCTGTTCAACAATATAAATTATCTAGTCTAGAACAGGCTAAAAAGAATTTAGCTGATTTTGAAGCAAAATATGCCAAAGAACTAGCTCTTATAAATAAGGGGAGTCAAGGTTATTTTGAATCCATCGGATGTTCTGATGATGTCTTAGGTGTATTTACAGTTGATGACAGCTATCAAGGTGAAGTTGCTGGATATACTAATATGGGTAAATCTGGAGATGCGACTAGCTTAGAAAATATGAAAGCTTCAATTCCTTATTTGCGAGAATTTAATGGCATCCGCAAAAAGGTAGTGATTACGCATGAAATGATCTTCAAAATTTCGCGATTTAAGATTATTTATTT
>OLOB01000248.1_pt1 | contig 47629 bp, 73 predicted proteins | sample 1671911 | NCBI WGS metagenome assembly OLOB01 (sample SAMEA3136625, study PRJEB25190) | human gut metagenome | biome: human gut; feature: human-associated habitat; material: faeces | place: Austria | collected 2013
ATATTTAGTCATACGAAAAAAGCACCTCACAATCGCTAGACTTTGTCTAACAATTATAAGGCACTTCAAATAAAATAATTGAGTGGTTTTTATTATAATTATTGTTTAATGTTATTATCTTATGATAAAGGAATTATTTGAAGTTCTTTGCTAGTGTGAGTGAATGGTTTAACACCATTATCTGTAACGTAAACACAATCTTCAATTCTAACTCCAGCATAATTAGGAATATAAATACCTGGTTCAATAGAGAAACACATACCTGGAACTAATTCCATTTTATTTCCTTCCATAATAGATGGAAATTCATGTTCACTTTGTCCCATACCATGTCCAAGACGATGGATGAAATATTCACCGTAACCAGCTTTTGTAATAACATCTCTAGCAATCTTATCTAATTCTTCAGCTGTCATACCAGGTTTTGCAGCATTTTGTGCAGTTAATTGAGCTTCTAAACAAACATTATAGATATCTTTTAGTTTGTCATCAATTTCGCCAAATGCTACAGTTCGTGAAGCATCTGAAATATATCCTTTATATACAGTACCTAAATCAAAGAGAGTTAGTTCATTAGGCTTAATAGTATCTTCTTTTGGAGCACCATGAGGATCAGCTGCATTAGCACCGCTTTGAATAATTGTATCAAAGCTCATATGCATGACGCCTTTTTTCTTTAATTCATACTCAATTTCAGCAGCTACAGCTTGTTCAGTTTTATTAGTGCTTAATGCATCAAACCCAACTTTAAAGGCATAATCAGCCCATTTTCCCGCTTCGAGAAGTAGGTTGATTTCATCTTCATTTTTAATTGATCGTTGTTTGTTGATAAAAGGAGAAATATTTTCAACAAATTTAGCTTCTGGAAAATTTCTTAGTATAGCTTCTGATTTTGCTACTGTTAAATTATCTTTTTCAACAGCCCATTTTTTAGGATTTCCAGCTAATGCATTAATGTGTGATTTAATAAGTGCGAATGCATCTTCATGATCTAAATAGCCAAAAACAGGATATTCCCATCCACTTTCCTTTACAGAACCAACTTCAAGTGCTGGAGCAAAGATAAAAGGATCTTTATCTGGAAAAATGAATAAAGCTAAAATTCGTTCGATAGGATCACTATCAAAACCTGTGTAATAACGTATGTTATGGAAATCACTTATATAAGCAATATCTAAATTGTTATTAGCTAACCATTCTTGTACTTCTTCAATATGTTTCATAATAACTCATCTCCTAGTAAGTTAATTATAGCACATGTATTAGAAAGAAAAAATTTAATATAAAATAAGCAATTATGAAAACAAATGGAAAAGAATAAATTAATAAAATTATGAAACGCTTGCAATTTTATAACTTCTTTGATAATCTATAATAGGATTATGAAAATAAAAATGAAAACAAATGCGAGGATGAAAGAAGAATGGAAAAACAAACAATTACAATTTATGATGTTGCTAGAGAAGCAGATGTTTCTATGGCTACAGTTTCTAGGGTAGTAAATGGTAATCCTAATGTAAAACCTGCTACTAGAAAAAAAGTTTTAGAAGTTATTGATAGACTTGACTATCGTCCTAATGCAGTTGCTAGAGGATTGGCAAGTAAGAAAACAACAACTGTTGGAGTTATTATTCCAGACGTTACTAATGTCTATTTTTCTTCACTTGCTAGAGGTATTGATGATGTAGCTTCCATGTATAAATACAACATAATTTTGGCTAATTCAGATGCTAATGAACAAAAAGAATTGCAAGTGTTAAATACTTTATTAGCCAAACAAGTTGACGGTATTATTTTCATGGGAAATAAGATTACTGATGAACTTCGTAAGCAAATTGATAAAACTAAGACACCTGTAGTATTGGCTGGTTCTTTAGATGATAAAGAAGAATTTGAAAGTGTTCATATTAATTATGTAGATGCTGTAGAAGAAGCAGTTTCCGATTTAATTAATCATGGTAATGATAAAATTGCTTTCATTTCTGGACCATTGTCAGAACCAATTAATAGTAAATATAGATTACAAGGTTATAAAAATGCTTTATCTAAAAATGGAATTGCCTATGATGAAGAATTAGTTTTTGAAACAGATTATAGTTACCATTCAGGTGAAATTTTATGGCCAGCTTTACAATCAGTTGGGGCAACTGCAGCTTATGTAGGTGATGATGAATTAGCTGTTGGTGTATTAAATGGTGCGCAAGATGCAGGTGCTAAGGTTCCAACTGACTTTGAAATTGTAACAAGTAATAATTCTAAATTAACTGAACTAGTAAGACCTAAGTTATCATCCATTACTCAGCCATTGTATGATATCGGTGCGGTATCCATGCGTTTCTTAACTAAGATGATGAACAAAGAAGAAACATCAGCTGATGAAAAAACTATTGAACTACCTTATGGTTATATCAAGCGTGGATCAACAAAATAGTTAGAAGTATAGAAGCTAATCGAGTATATCTTGATTAGTTTTTTTAATATTTAATTGGAAATAGCTAGATGATCTGAAAGGAAATTTTAAAAAGTGAAAATAAAATCAGAAAAATATTTATATTTATCAATTTTTATTATGATATTGCTATTTATAAGTTCATCTATGACGTATAAAGAGCAATCTTCTGTACCATTTTTACAAAAATATCTTACATCTCAACCATTTAAGGATATTTTGAGTCAAGTTTCATTTTCATATGGACATTCTGTAATATCTATTAAGGAAGTTGGATATTATAAATTTGTTGAATTTTTTATCCGCAAATTAGCACACTTTTCCACTTATTTTGTTATGGGTCTAGGATTTTATATGACATTAAAAGATAATTTAAAGAAATGGCAAGCAACATTTTTCTCGTATTTAGCAGCGGTTGGATATGCAGGAATCGATGAATTTCATCAAATGATTACTGGAGATAGAACACCTTCTTTTGAAGATGTCATGTTGGATGGAATAGGTGCTTTGACAGGAATTATAATCACGATGGTTATATTATATTTTTTTAGAAGAAAAAAATAATATTATAAATATACTTTGATTGATAGTTAATAAATTATTTGCTATAATTTGAAATGGCTTATTGCCTAAATTAATGAATTTATATAATCGGAAAGAGGTTTTAGAAATGTCAGGACATTCAAAATGGCATAACATCCAAGGCCGCAAAAACGCCCAAGATGCTAAACGTGGAAAAATTTTCCAAAAAATATCACGAGAAATCTATATGGCTGCAAAGAGTGGTGGTCCTGACCCAGATGGAAACCCACAATTACGCCTAATTATGGATAAAGCTCGTGCAGCTAACATGCCAAAGGATAACATTAAACGTGCTATCGATAAGGCAACTGGTACAGGTGGTGCTGATTATGAAGAAATTACATATGAAGGTTACGGCCCAGCTGGTGTAGCTATCTTAGTACATGCTTTAACTGATAATCGTAATAGAACTGCTTCTGCCGTACGTGCTGATTTTAATAGAAATGGCGGTAACTTAGGTGAAACAGGTTCAGTTAGCTTTATGTTTGATCGTAAGGGTTACATTGCTATTGCGCGAGAAGATTTAGACGTTGATGAAGATCAAATGTTTGAAGATGTTATTGAAGCAGGTGGAGAAGACTTACAAACTTCAGATGAAGTATTTGAAATTTATACTGATCCTAAGGCATTTGCAGATGTACGTGATGAATTGCAAAAGAAATACGATTTGGCAACAGCTGAATTAACAATGGTTCCTCAAAATACGGTACCCGTTCCTGCTGATAAAGTAGAACAATTACAAAGATTAATTGATAGATTAGAAGATGAAGATGATGTGTCAGAAGTATACACATCTGCTGATTTCCCTGAAGATTAATAATTATTTAAAAAGATACTAGTAGATAAATTTATCACTGGTATCTTTTTTTGCTTGTGAAATTATTATTTTTTAGTTATGCTTTAAATAGCAATACATACTAGAAAGTAGGTTATCAAAGGTATGAGTAATAAAGTAACAGTTTTGGGAAGCTTGAATGTTGATACTATTCTGAGAATACCCAGATTACCACAGCCAGGTGAAACATTGAAAATGGACGATATAGGTGTTGCAGGCGGAGGGAAGGGAGCAAATCAAGCTATTTCAGCTGCTAGATCTAAATCACATGTAACATTTATTGGTGGAGTTGGCAATGATGTTCAAGGTGAGATGATGTTGAAACTCCTAAAAGAAGATGGAATTAATATTAATAATGTTGCAAAATTAAATGAAGGAACTGGTCAAGCGTTTATTTTATTGCAAGAAAGTGGTGAAAATAGCATTGTAATCTATGGTGGTGCAAACCAAGCCATAAAAACCACTGTTATACAAAATGCAATGAATGATATAAAGGATAGTGATTTTTTAGTAGCCCAATTTGAAACACCTCTAGAAGTGACAAATGAAGCATTTAAATTAGCACGTGAGTTAAATGTAAAGACAATTTTGAATCCGGCACCAGCGACTGATATTTTAGACGAACTAAAGAAAAATATAGATTTAATAATTCCTAATGAAACAGAGGCTGAATTGTTAACTGGAATAAAAGTAGTTGACGAAGATACATGTAGACAAGCAGCTGATAAATTAATTGATCAAGGTATTAACAATGTTATTATTACTTTAGGTAAGCAGGGGGCTTATTATAAAACAAAAGATGGCGTTTGTGAATTAGTACCTGCTTTTAAAGTTAAAGCGATTGATACTACAGCTGCTGGTGATACATTTATCGGTGCTCTAGTATCTAAATTAGATACTAGTTTTAGCAATTTAAGGGAAGCTATTATTTATGCAAGTAAGGCTTCTTCTCTAGCTGTCCAAAGATTAGGTGCAATTCCATCAATACCATATAAAGATGATGTAGAAAAACAGTTAAATAGTAAATAGAAAGCAATATGAATTCCTATAGAACGAAAAAATTTGTTTTATAGGAATTTTTTTTAGAATAAAAAGTTTTTTTGCGTATTTATATATACGAGGAGGTGAGTTAATGAAAAAATCTGTTGAAATTTTGTTGCAAGAAGCTATATCACTAAAAGCAAGCGATATATTTTTCTTTCCAAAAAATGATAGGTACCAAATTAAGGTGAATATTTTAGGAACGAATCGCATAATAAAGGAATGCAGTAAAGAATTTGGAGGACAGTTGATTAATTATTTGAAATTTCAATCTAATATGGCGGTTAGTGAAAAAAGACGTCCGCAACTTGGATCATGGATATATAGCGATGAAAAAAATGAAGTCTTTTGTAGACTATCAAGTGTAGGAGATTTTTTAGGGAATGAATCCTTGGTTGTAAGACTGATATTTCCTAGTACTTTTTTTGAAGAAAATTATTTTTTTGAAGAGCAGATTTACACTTTACAAAAAGCTTGTATCAAAAATGGATTAATTGTTTTTTCAGGGCCAATGGGTTCAGGCAAGACAACGACTATGTACAATTTAGCTAGAAAGTTAGCTAATGAAAAACATGTTATGAGTATTGAAGATCCAATTGAAATATATGAGCCTAATTTTTTACAATTACAAGTTAACAATAAAGCTCAGATGTCGTATTCTGAGTTACTGAAAGTAGCATTAAGGCATCATCCAGATATATTTTTAATTGGAGAAATTAGAGATAATATGACAGCTAAAGTAGCAATAAATGCTGCTTTGAGTGGTCATCTGATTTTGACAACAGTTCATGCTCGTAATGTATATGGTGTTTATCAAAGGTTGAAAAACTTAGGTATTAGCGATGAAGAACTTCAACAAACGATGCAGGTAATCTCATATCAGAGATTAATTCCAACAATAGATGGAGGAGCTAAAGTACTGTTTGATCAAATAGAAGGAAAAGATTTAGATAAAGATATCATTCAAGGAAATATTCAAAGTAGAATGACTAAAGACTGGAGAGAAAAACTTGAGTATTGTTACCTTAATAACTGGATTAATAAAGAAAGTTTTGAAACATTTATTGAAGGATAATAAAAAAGTGTGGAGTTTAAAGAAACAAGCAATTTTTTTCTCTATATTATCAGATTTATTATCAGCAGGATTTTCCTTACGGCAATCTCTGATAAGTATACAAAATATAATGCCAGAATTTTATTCAGTTTCTCATAAAGTAAAGAAAAACTTGCTGATGGGAACAAAGATTAGCGATGCTTTAAAAGAGAATATTTCTAAATCAACCTATTATCAATTGTTAATTGCAGAGCAACATGGAGAAATGGAGAAAAGCATCAAGCAATTGGGGAGTTTACTTGAAAGAAGAGTGGAGCAGCAAAATAAATTAAAGAGTTTAATGGTGTATCCAATGATTTTATTTTTTATGTTGATAATAATTATGTTAGGAATAAAGTTTTGGTTGAAGCCAACTATTAATAATTTTGGAGAAGATAGTGTAAAAACATCGTCGATTATTAATTGGACAGCAGTTGGTAAATACAGTCTAATTTTAGTGGCTTTGATAATAGTACTATATGTATTAAAAATTTTGAGATGGTGGAGTAAACAAGAAACTATAACTAGACATCATTGGTATAGCCAATTGCTAATTATAGGTAAGATTTATCGACAATATAGCTACTACTATTTGAGCTTTAATTTGTCACTACTTTTGAAAAGTGGACTAGATTTAAAACAAATATGTAGCTTTTTAAATGAATTTGATAAGCAATCTTTACTGTATCAATTAGGACAACAATTAAGAGAGTTGTTAAATGCTGGAAGTATGCCTGATGAATTGGTGAAAAAATATCCATTTATCCCTCCTGAATTGAAATTGTTTTTAAATAAGGGAGAAACGTTGGAAAACATAAGTAATGAGTTAGCGGTTTATTCAGAAGTTTCGTATAGGAAATTATTAAAATTAATTGATAAATTGATTGAGTTAGTTCAACCGATACTATTTATCGTGATAGCGATAATTATTGTTGGAACTTATTTAACAATTCTTTTACCAATATACAAAACTCTAGGAGGCTTATATTAGTGAAAAAGAAAAGGCGTGGATTTACTTTAATAGAAATGACGTTCTTTAAATTTTTTTAAAAAAGCCTAAAAATATTAGGCTTAAATGTTCCAATTTATTTCTACCTTATCGTTAAATACCTTGATACCACTAATCAAGTTTCTAACGATGACTTTTTGTTTCTCATAATCTAGCTTATCAATATCTTTGGCTTCTTTAGCATTCTTGATAAAATCTTCAATTTTTTCTTTCTTTTTGTCGTCAGTTAGGCTATTTAATCTTTTCTGCAAGTTTTCTTTTTGCTTGCTCAATTCATCATTCTTTTTGTTCAATTCATCGACGTTGATGTTATCTAGTAGATACAAATCAACAATTTTGTCTTGTTTCTTTTCAACTTGTTGAAGTTCTACTTTGATAGCTTTGATTTCCTTAGCGTTGTCTTTATTTTCTTGATTATTAATAACTTTATCCATATTTAAAGGCAACTTCTTAATTTCACTTATAACTACACTTTCAATATCGTTTTTTCTAACACGAGTAAATCCACAATCGAAATCATGTCGCTTATAGCGAGAACTTCTTTTAGGACTAGAACTAGGACACTTGTAATTATGCAATTGGACGCCACTCTTTAACTGGGTTGTATAAATTTGTAAAACAGAATTACAATAACCACATCTCATTAAACCAGATAGCATGTATTTAGCTCTGAATGGACGTGGATTAAACAACTGAGCTTGTGTAATTCTTCTTTTCTCCAGTTCAACTTGAACTTTTTTATAATCACTCATTGAAATAATAGGCTTGTGTAGACCTGGGTAAATTTCATTTTTGTATTTGATATACCCAGCATAAACAATGTTTCCTAGAATTTGTCTAACTGTTCGATAGGACCAATTAACATTTTTTCCAATATGTCCTTCTGCATTTAAATTTTGAGTAATCTTAGTAATGCTGACTCCAGATAGATAGTCTCTATAAATTCGTTTAACAATCTCAGCTCTAAAAGGGTCAATCTCATATATTTCCTTTTGAATAATGTAACCAAAAGGGCAATTAGCCCAGCTCATAGCTTTTCCAGCTTTAGCACGTCCAACACGACCTAGTGTCATACGTTCTGTTATCTGTTCACGTTCTAGTTGAGCAAAAACAGACAGAATACCTATCATAGCCTTACCAAATGCAGTAGATGTGTCAAAGTTTTCTGACAGGCTGATGAAACCAACACCATTTTTATTAAACACATCTTCAATTAAGTATAGTGTATCCTTTTGCGAACGTGACAAGCGGTCAAGCTTGTAGACCAAAACAGCGTCAAACATGCTATTTTTGCAATCTGAGATAAGTTGTTGAAGGCTAGGTCTGTTTGTATTAGAACCAGAAAAACCAGGGTCTGTATACACTCTAGCGACTTTCCAATCTTTAATATCACAATACTTCTTGAGCTTGTCTTGTTGCTCAGAAATTGAGTATCCTTCTTCTGCTTGTTCGATAGTAGATACCCTAGTATAAATTGCTACTTTCACAATTAAATCACTCCTTAAATTAAAACCCGTCGAAATCGACGGGCTTAGATTATTTCTTATCTTTTAATAGCTCAATGATTTGTTCATTTTGTCTGATTAAAATCCAATTTTGTTCTAAGATAGCAGCTAAATAAGAAGGAGTTAGAGATTGAGCAGATCCTTGTAATCCTAAACCTAATAGCATTAGTCTATTGCCTGCTATTTGATTTGTAATATCTTCAACTTGTTTATAGATATCTGGAGATAACTTGTTTAAATTTCTTTTAGCTAAATAAGCTAAAGATTTACGTTCGTTCTTAGATAGCTGATTAATATCTGTTATATTGAACTTTCTCATAGCACTCATTAAATCATTGAAACTATTTTGAATATCTGATGTTGATGACTCTGAAACATCTTTAGGAGTTAGTCCAAGTGCTTCAGCATGTTTTGCACATAAAACATTACCGTCCTTAGTTTTAAATGAATTTGTCATCATTCCTAATTTTTCATTATCTATGAAACATTTTTTTGACATTTAAATTCATTCCATTCGATAGCTTATTTTTTAAGATGTTGAATTGCATAATTAGCTTCATCTGGTGTGAATTGTTCGCCGTAGTCTGAAGTTAATTGATCATAGATTGCATCTGGTGACATGTTTTGTTCTTCTTGATATTCCTTAGCTTTATGCAATGCATTTTTATTCCAATTAGCTTTAATGTTAGCCATAGCATAATTAGCAGCGTCAGAAGAAAACTTTTCTCCATAGTCAGAAGTAAGCTGATTATAAACAGCCTTTTTAGACATGTACATACTATCAGCATATTCTTGACCTTTAATCAAAGCAGAAACATATTCTCTTGGAATTTTCTTAGAGCTACTTTCAGATGATTTAGCAGATGATTGCTTAGCTTTGATAGAACTAGCTTTTTTTTCTGATAAACTTGAAGATTTTACATCTTCTTCAATCGAAATACTTTCCTTACGTTTCGATTCTTTAATTGAAGAGCTTTCTGCTTTGCTGCTTTCAACTGCTTCTTGATGCCTAGCTTCTGGAGTATCTGTTAAAGCACCAAAACTACTTAAAGCAAATATAATAGCTAATGCATACCAACGTTTCTTTTTAGAGTTATTGTTATTCCATCTAAATATGAAATAGGCAATGGTTAACATAAGCAAAAACATCAATATTCTAACTGGTAAAATCATAACTAATTACTCCTTTATTTTATGTATTATTTTTTAAACACTCACAAACCTAGCTAGTTCTTCTGGCAGGCCATAAGATCTAACGAAATCATACTTATTAAACGACTCATTTATTTCAAAGCCACTTAATAGCAGATAGAAAGCAAATCTATTAGCTCCTGCTTCAATCTTAGGCACATCATAGCCAGAAGTAAAAGACCTATAGAATGTAGTAGAACAACTAGCGTGTTCTATAACGTGTCCTAGTTCGTGAGCTAAAACAAATTTTCTAGTATGCTCAGACAAACTATCTAAAATACCTATTGTTGTTTCCTTGTCACTTGTAACTTTCATCGCTAAAGTGCTAGGCGGTAGTAAGTCTGTATTACAGATAGCTACACCCATGCATTTTAAAATCTGTTCTGGGTCACAAGTTCCATAAAGTTCAATTAATGAATTGACGTCATCTTTTAATGCCACACAATCACCGCCTAATTCATATCTTTCTTTTTCTTAGCTTTCTTTCTATTAATAGTCATTAATAAATTCAGAGCTGATAAAGTAGCTTCTTTATCTTCGTCACTCATTGGCTCTCCATAAAAGTTTATAGAGCCTTCGTCATTCAATCCTTTCATCATTTTTTCAGCTTCAATACCTATGTCAATTTTTTCTTGTGGTGACAAGTCGTATTTATCATCAGACCTGCCAAGCAAGTAATCAGTAGACACTCTAAAATAGTCAGCTATCTTCGATAGTTTATCAGCAGAAGGAGCTTGCGTTTTTAGAGAATATAGGTAGTTTTTGCTAAAACCAAGTTCTAAGGATAATTCTTTTAGAGTAATATCTCTTTTCTTTGCAAGCTCCTGGATACGTTCAAGTATTGTCATAACAGCAATATCGTCCTTTCCAAAAAGCTAGACAAGAAAAAAGTATAAAATAATGGGATATTTTGTTGACTATCACATTATTATGGGATATACTATTTCTTGTAAGTTAAGTTGTCAGTTAATAAGCAACGATATGAGCATAATTATTTCCGCCAAGATTGATTATGAGCCTTATTTGTTGCGCTTATTAACTACGCTTTAATAGTACATTATTGTGGGCTAGTAGTCAATATTTTTTCATAAAAAGTGTTCTATTTAAAGCTTACTTCAAAACTTACTTAGTAGGGTGGGTGGGTAGGAATTAAGAAAGGAGTGATTAAAGTGCCAGAAACAAAGCCAGGTAGAGAAAAGATTATGGAGTACCTTGAAGAAAATGACATTTCAGTTACTTCATTAGCCGTTACATACGGTATCAAGAAACAAGACATGTCCGACTTTTTAACTGGGCGAAAGATAACGCCTAGAGGAAATCGAGTCATTTTAAAAATCATTTCAGATTTAAGAATTAAATAAGGAGGAATTGGAATGGACGAATTAGTAATCATGCACGACAAGCAAGTCGTTACAACAAGTTTGGCTTTGGCAGAAGTTTTTGAAAAGAAACATCAACACGTTTTACGTGATATTGATGCTTTAAAAGATGTGTCCAATTTTGGACAGATGTTTTTTGAAAGCAATGAACCAGACTCATACGGACGTAATCGAAGAATTTACTTTATGAATAGAGACGGGTTCACTTTGATAGCAATGGGATATACAGGTTCAAAAGCTATGGAGTTCAAGCTTAAGTACATTGAAGCATTTAATCAAATGGAAAAGAAAATTAAAGAAGAAACGCAATTTAGATTACCAACAAATCTAGCTGAGATGTCAACAATGTTTTATAGCGTCATGAAAGACCAAGATAAGAAGATTGAAGAACAAAATGAAAAAGTTAATTTCCTAATGAATTTGTCTGGTTTAACCAGTCCTAGAAATAAGGAATTAACAAAAGCTAGAAACAAGAAAATCATTCAAGTTTGTGGTGGTAGCGAAAGTAATTCATATCAAGACAGGAGCTTACGTTCAAAACTCTACAACGAATTATTTAAATCTTATCGACATCGTTTTGATGTAAATCAATATGTTGATACTCCAATGAAGAGATTTGATGAAGCTAAAGAATATATCAACAACTGGTATCCACCATTCGAGCTTAAAGATGAAATCGAAAAAACAAATGCTCAAGGGAACTTGTTTTAAGGAGATGTTAAGTAATGGAATTCGAAAACGTAAGAGAAGCTATTAAATTCATGCTAGAACTTAGCGAAAAAGGAGCAACCATGAAAACTAACGGTGTTGACTCCACGATTGACGACTACAAGGAAATGTATAGAGAAACCTTGTATTCAATGTGTGACTTGCTTGGTATGCAAGATTTGTATCTTGAAGAAGATAAGGGGCTGACTAGATGCAACCTATCCTGGCAGTTATAGTTGCTTGCCTAGTTTACATAGTTGTGTTTGTTGGTGTGAGCTGGGCTAAAGATAAATTCAACGATTGGAGTGATAAAGATGACTGAAAACAGACAATTTAAAGTCATTAATTATGACAAGAACGGAAATGTTATTGAAGATTTATCGAAAGTAAAAATTGATAAAGAAATTGAAATGGCTATAAGGAGAGCGATCTGGAACGATGAACAGTAATGTTTGGTGTGTGTATGGAATCATATTGTTAATAGCCTATGCGGGTTGTGTGGACTTGTACAGGCTATGGAAAAGAAGAAAGGATAGATAGTAATGGATGCAGGTAAAGGATTTGTGAATTTAAGTGCTTTGGTAGGAATTTTCTTCAGTGGCTTGAGTTTCGGAATGGGTCACTTGTATATCGGCTTTGGCTTTGCGGTATGGGTCGTTTTAGCTATAGCAGTTTTAGCATCAATTAAGGAGGAATCAAAATGATTGAATTATCAATATTGTTGATAGGTGTCCTATTGGGGTTGATGTTAGCTCCAATGCTTGATGCAATCCAAGATGGAACATTCTTCGATTGGGGCGATGAAGATGAACATGAAAGGAAGTGATTAAATTGGTGGAAATAAAAAAGTCAGTGATTGCAGTCACTGACTCAAATAAACATCAAAATGTTCTACCCAACTTTCATTATATCCTAAAAACAATGAAAGCGATAGATGATTTTGATAAAAAATACCAGTTCATCAAAGGTTTTTACTTTTTAAACAAAGATGATTTTACCGAGTCTGACAGGACCAAAGTGAAAGTAATGATGGACTTAGCGAAAATGCAACTAGACCAACACAAAGGAGTTAAAAGTGATGAACGAACTAACTAACGTTACTGACAAGCTTGTCTTTAAGCCTGCTGAGATAAGTTTTGATGACTCAGATATAAAGAGAAATCTTGTTGAATTAAAGAGCAAATACGGCGATTTAGTAGTATCTGAGAGCAATCTGAAAGACAGTAAACGTACTGCCACGATGCTCAATGGTATCGCTAATGAACTAGATAACGCTAGAAAGTCGGTAAAAAAGGAATACAACAAGCCTTTAAAGAAATTTGAAGGCAAAGTAAACGATGTTCGTGATGAAGTTAGAGAGCTTCGTCAAAACATTGTAGATCAAGTTGGAGTGTTTGAAGAAAAAGAAAAGATGAAGCGTAAGGACGCTATTTTGACTGAAATTAGAGAAGAAATAGCGCCTAACTATAACATTTCTGATGATGAATTAGAAAAGATTAGCAGTGAGTTCAAGTCTGATTGGTGGACTAAGAAAACTTATCCTAAGAAGCAACGGCTTGAAGAAATAGCTACTTTATTCGCTCAATTTAATAAAGAAAAAGAGCAACGAAAGAACAATCTTCAACTAATCAAGCTGAAACTTGATAGCTATGATATGGCAGACCACTATCAATCAATCAAATACGATTATATCGATAACGAAATGAACATTGAAGATGTGCTAGAAAAGATTGATAGATTGCATGAAGATATTGAAACTAAAAAAGCTATTGAGCAAGCTAAAGTTGAAGAAGTAAAGGAAAACTTAGTTGAGCATAACGGACAAAGCTACAACCAAGAAACAGGAGAAAAAGTCCAAATCATGCAAGAAATCACATTCACGCTACAAGGATCTAAAGAAGATATAGACCAAGTAGCGATGCTGATTAGCAAGCTTGGGCTAAAAGTCTTAGGAAAACCAGAAAGAAAGGAGATTGTCGTTAATGACTAAGGAAAACTATGAATTGATGAAACTAGCTGAAAAAGTTAGTCAAGATAGCGTGTATATGTGGAGCAAGGATAAGGGGAAGGAGTGATAAGAGTTGATATTTTATGAAAATGGTGAGGTTCCTAAACAACCATATCTGTATTTTGTATATGGAGCTGGTGGCACAGGTAAAACAAGCTTGTTAAATCAGTTTGAAGGAAAGAAGTTACTAATGTCATTTGATATGTCTACCAATGTTGTACGTGGTAGGAAAGATACAGATATTGGAATCTTGGAACAAGCAGATGGACCAATGATTCAGGAATTAGTGCAAAAAATGGTTGCAAGAGCTGTTGATAGCAAAAAATATGACGTTATCTGCTTGGATAACATGTCATCATTGCAAAATCTAGTGTTAGAAAACATTGATGGACGTTCTAAAGATGGACGTCAGAACTATCAGAAGCTACAGCTATGGTTTAGACAGCTAGGGATGTATTTAAGAAACAGTGGTGTAACTGTACTAGCAACAGCACATCAAATTGATAATGGTGGAAGTCTTGGGAACGGTAGATTTAGCCCAGATATGAACGATAAGACGTTCAATGCTTTTACATCAATGTTTGATTTTGTTGGAAGAATTTACAAAAAAGATGGTAGTAGATGGATAGATTGCGACCCAGAACAAGGTAATCAAGGTAAAAACAGAATAGATGATAGAACCTTGATACATGCAGAAGATTTATTAGAAGTCAAAGAAGAAAAGAAAGTAGAGGAGAAATAAAATGAGTTTTGGATTTACAAGTGATACAAGTAAAGTTTTTGGAAAGATGGTAGAAGAAGCAGGTAGTTATAACGTAAAGATCATGGATAGTTCAGTTGCTAAGAAATCTAAAACAGGTAAAGAGATGGCTGTCTTAGATTATGAAGTTCTGGATGGTAAGTATGCTGGTGGATCAATTAAATGGCACAACATAGTGTGGGATGAAAGCTCAGAAGAAGCTACACAACTTTCGTTGAAAAGATTTAACACATTAACTGCAGCTTTAGGTTTTCCAGATGGTACTAACTTCAATATGACCTTAGAAAGATTTGTGAATGGAATTAAAGGTAAGCAATTAAATATTACAGTTGATTGGGAAGAAGGAAATAATGGCAATTATCATCTAACTGTTAAGACACAACAAGAGCTTAAAGAAAAGAGTGAACCAAATGGAGTATTCAGACCCACAAGCAACAATAGAGCTTCAGCAACTAAGGCAAACACAAATCCATTTGGAAACTCTAATCAATCAAAACAAGAAACAACGAATCCGTTTGAACAAACTACATTGGAAAATACTGATCCATTTGCAAAGAACTCAACAACAATAGATATTCCAGATAAGGACTTGCCATTTTAGAGGTGTAGCCAATGGAAAGGTCTAGAGCGTATAGATTTTTTCATAACAAAGAGGAATGGCTGGCAATCAAGCCAGTTGAATCACTTAATTTAGATCACATAGAAACAGTTAGTGGTTCTAAGGATGAATTCTATATTGATTGGGAGCTTGCAGATAGACGAAAACTTAGAGCAAAGCAGAGAAGACTATTCTTTGCACTTATTAACGACATAGTTCAATGGTCTGTTATGCCACAAGAGTACATCAAGGATATGTTCTATCTTCAATACTCAGCGTATACAGGCAAAGAAATTAGTTTAGCAGATAACTCTAAAACAAGTGTGAGTGATGTGAATGTGCTGATAGATTTAGTTATTGATTTTATGTTTGAGTGGAATGTTCCTTTTAAAGAGGGTTATAAACAATTGCCACGAGAAGAACAGTACTTCATTTATGAGTGTTGCAGGCACAGAAGATGCTTAGTGTGTGGAGATTATGCTGATATTCATCACTTGAATACGGTAGGAATGGGAATGAATCGAGACCATGTAGATCATACACAAAAGCATGTAATGCCACTGTGTAGAACACATCATGAGAATTATCACCAGCTAGGTGCTGAGAAGTTTGCAGAACTCTATCATGTACCAGTCAATGGAATCAAGTTAGATGTTGAGACACTAAAGAAGTTAGGTGTTAAAGGAAACTACTAGAGCCAGTAAGCTAAGACTGCCGAAAGGGTGAGAAACCCTTTAAGGAGTGGTAAATATGATTATTAACAATTTATCAACAATCATGGGTAGAAAAAGAATCAAGATAAAGGAACTCCATGAACGTACAGGGATATCAAGAAGCACATTAACCAAGCTTTATTACGATAAAATATCAATGATTAAGTTAGACACGATTGATACGTTATGTTTAGTGCTAGATGTTACACCAGGAGAATTGTTTGAATACAAAGAAAGGAGTGAGAGAAGATGGAAGAGAAGCCTAATTATTATTCTATTTTAACTGCAAATGTTAGATACGATAAAAGACTAAAAGCAAATGAGAAGTTGCTATTTAGTGAAATAATAGCTTTATCTAATAAATATGGATATTGTACTGCAACGAATAGTTATTTTTCAGAATTATATGAGGTGTCTAAAAGATCTATTTCAACTTGGATTAATAATTTAAAAAAGTATGGGTATTTAGAAATTAAAATTTATTATAAAGAAAATTCAAAAGAGATAAATAAAAGAAAGATATACCCTATCACGAACCCTATTGAAGTAAATGTTAGTACCTATGGAAGAAAAATTACAGAGGGTATAGAAGAAAAGTTCCACACCCCTATAGAAGAAAAGGTTAAAGAGAATATTACAAGTATTAATAATATAAATATATCAGATAAGGATAATAGTGAATCAAATAATAAAAATAGATTTAACTATTCTAAATTTATTAATTCAATAAATGAAGCAGCTAATACTAATTTTAGGAATTCATCCAATAATAGAAAATTAATACATGCAAGATTAGCAGATGGATATACAGAAGAAGAACTAATTAAAGTAATTAAGTTTAAAGCTAATCAGTGGAAAAATAATGGGAAGATGAAGAAGTATATAGTACTCACAACATTATTAAGACCAAGTAATTTTGATAAATATATACAGGAAGTAGAAAGTACCCCTGAACCACAAAAAAAGAAGAGTAACACCAGTTCCGCCCGCCACCCAGAGCGAACAGAAGAAGAGGAACGATTGTATCAACTTAGGTTATATGCATCTGAACATCCAGAAATATATGAAAGTGATACTGAAGGAAATAGAGCTATAAGAGAGGAGTTAGAAAGACTTGAATGAAATAGAGTTAAGGGTGGTGGAAGCCCTACTGAATAAACCTGATTTAGCAGATAGTACATTCATTAACTATGAGTGGTTTGAAGATATCAGATTAAGAAACATTGTAGAAGCTATTCAAAAATTAGAAGTTCAAGAGCGTACTCTGTTTAATATCTATTCTGAGATGACTAATGACGGAAGTATTGAATATAAGCATTTAGTAGATTTGCAAGGTCAATTTGTAACGGATGCTAACTTTGACAATGACGTTAAGTCATTACACAAGATGTATGCTCAACGTAATTTAGAACTTAGTATGGATGTTTACAAGCAATCACCAAGGAAACAGGAATTAGCTAATCTATCAGAAGCAATCTCTGAGTTATCCAAAATTGATGAAGAAGATGATAACGGAGAACTTGAAGGAGCAATTGAAGAACTTCAGGAAAGATTAGCAACTAATCAACCAGCAGGGATCAAAAGTTTTAAAAGGCTAGATGATTTATTAGCTGGTGGTCTGTATGGGTCTATGCTTTTTACAATTGGTGCTAGACCTGCAGTAGGTAAGACGGCTTATGCAGTCAATCTAGCATATCAAATTATGATGAATGATCCAGAAGTTCAAGTTGATTTCTTTACCCTTGAAATGAACAAAAGAGAGATGTTGAATCGCTTTATTTCAAGGAGTGCAAATGTCGATAGCCAAAAATTAAAGAATCCAGCAAACAATTTAGATCTAGCTTTTACCTCTATGATAACAAACGGAATAGACTGGGTAAAAAATCATAAGTTGAGAATATATGATAGGATCCTCAATCTTGGTGGAATTCTTAGCGTGATTAGAAAGAATGCATCTAAAGCTAAACCTAATAAGTATGTAGCAATCATTGATTATATAGGGTTGGTAAAGGTTAATAATCGTCAAGATCGTTGGCTACAAGTAGGTCAGATAACACGAGAATTAAAAATAATTGCTAACGAATTTAATGTGCCAGTTATAGCATTATCACAATTAAATCGAGAATCTGAGAAACGTAAGGAATTATTATTATCTGATTTACGAGAATCAGGAAGCATTGAACAAGATAGTAATGTGGTTGCTTTTTTATACAGACCTGATGAAGAAAATAAGTCAATAGTAAGGCTATCAGTCAAGAAAAATCGTGAAGGTCAACTTGGAGATATAGATTATTATTTTGACGGAAAGTATATGTTCTTTAAAGAGAACAGTGAAACTATATGAGTTATATGGATTATAACGAGTTTCAGGCAATCATGCTTGAAAATAGCTATCAACAATCAAAAGCAGTTGAGGTTTATTTAAATAAAGCGTCCTACTATACGAGATTAATAAAACGAATAGTAGAAAATACAGCAGATAAACAACCAATTGTAAAAGTAAAAATGGAAAAGTTTATCAAGATGTATAACGACAAAAGAATTGAAGCAGTATGGGATGCGATTTCAGTAGCTGAATTAGAGAAGCTGCAAGGATGGAAATTCATTGAAGATGGCGAAATGTTTATTTTAAATCTGCAGATTAAATATCAGGGAAAATTAAAAAAAGCTACTGATTTTGAAAAAAAACAAGTAGAGTTAGCAACTCTTTATGAACAAGCGTACAAGAAACAGTTAGTTAAGGAGAATTAGAAATGAGTTTAAATTTTTATAGTGAGATCGATAGTTTACAAGTAACAAACAAAGATGAAGTAGTTATCAAGATAAAGACATCAGGTTCTAATTTGGATAAACAAATTGATGAGTTAAGAACGTTAAAAAATGATGGTGCAGTACGTATCATGATTGAATCTGCAATTGTACATTATACGGTTCAAAAAGATATTGAAACTGGAGAAGATGTAACTACTTATGAAAAAGATTCAAATGGTGCTTGGCAAAGTAAACCTAATGGACAATCAGCGTTGAATTTAGGCTTGGATCAAGTAATTAATCAAGATGAAGATATTACAGCAGATATAGTTGATAAATTCTTAATTCAAGAAAAATATGAGAATGAATCAGGTTTCAATGTACGACAAGCGTTATTAAAAATCAGTGATGGTTTTACATTTGATGATATTGCTAAAGATATGAAATTAAAAAACACAACTGAACTAGTTAAGAAATTAAATGAAGCACGTATGCAATATGCACCAATGGCTAGAGCATGGTTTGAAGAATCAAACAAGCAAAGAAAGGCAGAGTAATATGGGAATTAATATCAAATTAGATGAAAAATATTATATTACTGATAATAGTTATAACACGGCTATTTTAGCTAAAAAATTAGGAGTTAATAAAAACGGTAAACAAGCAGAAAAGAGACGTTATTTTCCTGACTTTGGAAGAGCAATTGTAGCATGGGCTAGAGAAACTGGGAAAAGCGGAGAGAACGTTACAAGTTTTCAAAAAGCTGCTGAAATTTTTGATAAGAAAATAGAAGAAGCAAAGACTGCTATCAATGAATCGTGCAGTATTTCTTACGAAAAAGGCAAGAAAGATGAAAAAGAAGAAATTATCCAAAAGTTTGAAGAAAAACATCACGTTAGAGGAGCGTCAAAATGAACCATACAGCAAAAAAAGTAACGGTTGGTAGTTTTACTTTTGATAGTCAAAAAGAAGCTAAATTCTATGAAAATTTTATCCAGAATAGCGGGTATAAATACGAAATTCATCCTAGTTACGTAATTAAAGATAAAGTAGCTATGGGTGGGGTTAATTTAACTAGGATTAGTTATGCTCCAGATTTTGTAATTTTCGATAGAAAAGGAAAAATCAAGCATGTATATGATGTTAAACCTAGCATTAATACACAATTTGGAGCTGATACTGCTGCTAAGCTGAGATTTAATTTGTTTGCTAGAAAGTATGGTATGCCTGTTGAAGTAGTAGTGCCACGAGCTAACGACTTTAAGATGAAAATTTATGGTTTGACTAAAAACGTCAACACAAGGCACGAGCGAACTAATCGTAAAGGTAAGCAGATAGTTGAGTTCTATGACGTGATGCAAAGCGTTGACTATGATGTAACAGACTTTATAGGAATTTAAAGGAGATCTAAAAATGGAAATTGAATATAAAAATGAAAATTATAGAGACAAAAGTATCTATAAAGTTGGAAATGTGATTGAAAATGATGGGGCTGTTTATTTAGTGTGTCAAAAGGCTGCTGCTAATGGAGGCACAAAATATTTTCTTATAAATTTATGCACAGCAACTGTATCGTCAGAAATGTATGAGCGTTTAAAAGAATTAGAACTGGCCACAGGAGATAAAAACGATAAATTAGTCAAAGCTAAGCTAATTGTTGATTATAAGCTAGATGGAGATGAATAAAGTGAAGATACTGAGTAAATTATTAACTCTACTACTGGTTATTACAATTTTTGCAAATACCATAACGTTTGTTTTAGGAATCTTTTATTTCTTTGATTTTGAAACATTTGGTATGTGGCTTATGGAGCTGGTTGTGATCTTTATTCTAACCTATGCTAAAGCAAATGTTGATTGTTATGTAGATCAGTACGAGTCACAAGAAAACAGAACTAGAAGAAGCAATAAATAGTAATTAACAGATATTATCACTTTTATAGTGGTAGTTATGTGGGTATATGTTAATGGCAGACTGCCAGAATTCCCATTCTGGAAGTGCGGGTTCGAATCCCGTTATTCGCTTTTAATGATCGATTATTAAAAATTAAAGTTAATGGAGTTGATGATATGGTTAGGAATAAAATGGAAGACTTGAATAATATTTTATTTGAACAATTAGAACGATTAAATGATGATAGTTTGAATTTAGATGAAGAATTAAAACGAGCTAAAGCTATCAGTAATGTATCAGATAAACTTATTCAAAGTGCTGATTTATCATATAGAGTTATGAAATTACGAGCTGATATAACTGGAGATATAGAAACACCTGATGTATTGGAGGCAAAGCATGTCAAAAAGATTGAATCAAGAGATAATTAATTGGTTAAAAGTCAATGTTCCAGGTAGACCGTGGAAAGAAGTATTTGAGTTATTTCAAAAAGAATTCCCTGATTTTGCTTGGACTGTGGATGCTATGAAAAATGCATGCTATCAACGTAATATTCGTAATGGTATTTTAGTAAGCCCTGAGTCTAAAAAATATTGGTTCAAAAAAGGACATAGTGTTCATAATGAAAAACCTTTAGGTAGTGAATTTAAAATGAAGGGATATGTGATGGTTAAAGTAAAAATGGATGGTTCTAGATATGATAAATGGAAATTAAAGCATGTATTAATTTGGGAAAAACACAATGGACCAGTTCCTAAGGATTGTATAATCACATTTTTAGATGGAAATAAAGAAAACTTTGATATTAACAATTTAGTTTGTGTTAAGAAACATATAAATGCTGTTTTAAATATGCGTAAATTACGTTCTGAATCTCCTGAAATTTTAAAGACTAGAATAAGACAAATTGAGTTAGATCAAAAGATAAAAAGAATAACTAAGAATTTAGGAAGTGATTAATTTTGGGAAGAAGAAAGAAAATATTATTCACTGATTATTTCATAAACTTAGTAGACACGTATAAATTGAATCAAGTAGGAGAAAGAACATATAACAAATATTGTTTAACTCACAGACACTTGAAGAAAATTTGCCCTGATTTGTATTTACAAGATATGAATGCAAATGACTATCAACAAATCTTAAATGAGTTTGGCAAAAATCATGAAAAAGCTACTATAACAGATTTCCACCGTCAATTAGCTTGGGCTTTAAAACGTGCTTATAACGTAGATGGGCTAACTGATAGAGATGTTACTTATGATGCTCAAATTCCTAAAGGTATCACTAGAAAGAAAAAAGCCAAGTTTATGGAACTTGATGATATGAAGAAGTTAGTAGATACTTTAAAACATTTGAATTCATCTTCAGCTAATTTCTTTTTGATTCTGTTAAAAACAGGGTTGAGATACGCTGAAATTTTAGGAATAACATTAGAAGATATTGATTTTGAAAACAAAACAATATCTATCAACAAAACCTTAGATTATAAAAATCATGGTGGAGATCGTGATTTTGCAAGAAGATTCAAAACAACTAAAAATAAATATTCGGTTAGAACAATTCCGGTAGATGAGATGGTGTTGTATCTATTTCATAGGAACGCTAAAGGTGCTGATAAAGATGAAAGTATTTTTGGTTCAATCAAAGGATTCCAATATAATTCAACACTTAACAAAAGGTTGGAATGGACTTGTAATCTAGCAGGAGTTCCAGTTATGTCTGTTCATGGATTAAGACACGAACATGCTACTTATTTAGTTAGTCAAGGTATTGATAGTAGAGCTGTTGCTGAAAGGTTAGGACACGTTGACGATACAGTAACTAGAGAAGTTTATATTCATAGATTAGAAACAGAAAAGGTTAGAGATAATCAAGAAATCGTAAGGAGTGTTTCTAAAATATGACAGGATTCAGAGAACCAATTCAAGGTAATGTTCCTTATTATTTGGATTTGCAAGTTAAAGAAAGAATTGAAAAGCTGAAAGTTGATGCTGTAAAACGACTTGAATTAATCAAAAAGAAACATCCAGAATTTGATTTTACTTTCAAAGACCATAAAGGCTTGTCTAGTGTAATCAAAATAACTTGTAAAAAGTGTGGTAATCAAAGAGAACTGATTTTATCTAACATTACAAGAGATGGTTTTAGTGATGTATGTAGAGTTTGTATTAGAAACGCTAAATATGACAACATGCTAGATAAAACAGAAGAGTTAATCAAGAAGTATCCAGATTGGGAAATCTATTATCATGACAGAAGATTCGTAAAGATTAAACATAAATGTGGAGATTACACATTAAGCAGAGGATACAAAACAATGGAAAAGATATTAAGTGAAAAAGAGCCAGTATGTTTTGCATGTAAGAAACGTAAAATCAAAGCCTTGAATTTAAAAGTGTTAAAAGAAAATTCTCAATACTGGGAAATTCTTGACGAAGGTAAAACTTTTGAAGATGAAATCAAAATTAAGTGTAGGAGATGTGGCAAAGAAAGATATGTTACTCAAGGTAATTTAATTCTTTTGATTGCTAGACCGCAATGTAGATGTAGATATGGTTTACCAACTCACTATGATAACGACAGGGTAAAAGCCTTAAAAGCACTTGATTCAAATCCAGAATGGAAATTAATAAATATTGATGACGATAAGCAACAAATGACAGTTAAACATAAATGTGGAGAGATTAAAACATATCAAGTTGATTCCATTGTTTATCCTAATGATTTGATATGTGTACCATGCAGACGTGCTAGTGGAATGTACAGGGGGTATTGATAAGAATGACAATGAAATTTGATGTAAAAACAGTTAATAAAATTTTAGAAATAGATGACGCTTTTAAAGCCCCAACAAAAATGATGGATTTAATGTTAGATCCTAAAAAGCGTGAAGAGACATTTGAGAAATTTTTAGAAATTGAAACTGATATGAGTTATGAATGGTTTCAAGAATATTTTGGCGATGAGCAAGCTGAAAGAAAATCAAAGAAACAAGATTTTACACCTAGTTCAGTTTCTAATCTAGTTGCTCAATTAGTTGGAAAAGATAAGAGTACTTATTACGAGCCAGCTGCAGGAACTGGGTCAATGTTGATTGCTAAATGGTGGAATGATAGATTAAAGAATCCTTTATACAAACGTCCAGAAACTGATAATCCATTGATTAAAGTTCTAACATCTTCAGTATTTACTTACGATCCACGAGCATATTGGTATCAAGCAGAAGAATTATCTGATAGAGCAATTCCATTTTTGATTTTTAACATGGCGATTCGTGGAATGAATGGTTCAATAACTCAATGTGATTGCTTATCAAGGAAAGCTACTAGAGCATTCTTTATCAGAAATGATACAGATAATTATTTAGGCTTTTCAGAAGTAATTGAGTTGCCTAAAAATCAAGAAGTAGCTGATTTATTAGGAGTTCACTGGGAGGAATAAAGATGGCAAGTATTGATGAAATAATTGGATATTATCAAGAAACAGGAAATTTCATGAAAACAGCAGCTAAATTCAAGATGAATAAACGTATCTTACATTTAACTTTAACTAAGGCTAGAGTATTAAAAATTAATGACAAAATCGATTATGGTTCAACAAATATTAGATTTGGTGGATTGGCTGAAAAGAAGTTCAATGAAATATTTCCAGAAGCAATTTCAACAAATGATTACTGGGTTAGAAATCACCCAGACTATGACTTTGACCTAAAGAAACTAAGGATAGACGTTAAGTATTCTAGTATTCATATTAGAAAAACAGGCAATGAAGAATGGTGCGCTCATGGAAATAGAACTAAACATAAACAAGAAAATCCAGTTGATTTCTTCGTTGTATTCTTAGAACGAGAAAAGGGTAGTAAGTTAGATAATCCATATATTTTAGCAATTCCTGGTGGTATGGCTAAAAGTGAAATTCATATTTCAAAAAGTGGTATGTTTTTTAATGAATTCAGAATGAAAGATGAATCTGAATTAAGAGAATATTTATTAGCTTATGCAGACTTAGTGTAATTTATCGGTGCAAAAACAGTAAAAATTACACTGATAGCTTATAAATTGTACTGAAACAAGGAGAATGTAAGATGAATAAAAATATTAAGAATATGTGTAAAGAACTAAAGCGTGAATTTCGATCTGAATATGGAATGGGCAACAATTTATTCATTGACGCTGTTGATCTTACAGATTGTTATAATGATGACGATAATTTTGATGAAACAATGTTAGATAAGTTAAAAATTTACTACCTAGATAACACTATAGTTATCAAACGGTATGACTGTGGCGGAGATAACTGGGAAATTGAAGATGAAGATCACTTGAGATTTATTGATTTTGAAAAAATTGGAAAAATCCTAAGCATAGTTATGAAACATTTAGGCAGAATCGAGTTAATTTGATTTGCAACGATTATATAAATCAAGTCAAAAGGAGAAAAGACAATGAATGAAAATATTGAAGCAATGTTAGAAGAATTAAGAAAAGAGTTTCCAAAAAAAGTATATCAAGAATTAGATTTGATAATTTATGACCGCCACAAAAATAATTATTTTTTAGATGATGAATTTCAAGAAAAAAAGTTTAGAAATTTGTTTATAAATTACAAAACGAGCATGGTAGAGATTAGTAGCGATAAATACAATGTATTTGATATTCATACAAGCATACTCATCGAGCAAGAAGAGTTAGCAGTTATCGGAAAAGTTATAAGTATAGTAGTTAAACACTTGAGCAAGATTGAGTTTGAAGAATCAAACTAGTTCGGTGTGTAAAAATAGTCTGTTAAGGAGTGTAAACAATGGAATTAATTGAAGAAATTAAAGAACTTAAAAAGTATAAAGAAGATAATGATTTAACAATTGCAGAATTAGTAAGAAGAATTGAAGCGGATGATACAACAGTCGGTAGATGGTTAAAGGGTGGAGCTACACCTAGCTGCTATTCTTTACACAAAGTACGAAGATTTTTAAACAGCATCAAAAATTCAGAAGGCTCAAAACCATTAGAACCGTTTAGAAAAGAACACGAACGAGCAAGAAAAGATATTAACTATCTAAAACAACGTATTACGGCTTTAAACGATATTGAAGAGCTAGATCCGCTGGTGGCTGAATTAAACATTATTGCACAACTTGGAAGCCTTATGCTTGACACTTACGACACCACATTTTAGATATCAATTTAGGAGGTAACGAGTAAATGAAAATTAATTATAAAAGCGACCGTAGTAGTGCTATATATCAAGTAGGTAACGTAATCAAAAATTGTACTGGCACTTTATGGCTCATAGCAGATAGCACAGACGGTGGATATTCAGTTGTTAATTTAACTACTGATCAAATTTATGGGACTTATGATACACTTGAAAGCTTAATTCGGAACGCAGGGGATGAAAGTGATACATTGGTCAACGTGGAAATAAATGTGTTTTAGGGGGTAAAATATGAATACAAAAATATTAGATATCATTATGACAATTTCTTTAACAGTTATAACTATCGAACTAGCTTTATCTAAAGAAGGTTTTGCCATGAAGACTATAGCTTTAATGCTGATAGGTATATTTTTAACATTAGATAAAATTTCAAGAAAACTTAGATAGGTGTGAATCAAGATGAACTTAGAAAATGATAAAAAAGCTCAAGAAGCGTATTTAGTTGACTGGTTTTGTAAAAATGGATTTGTCGAACCGAAACCAGAAGTCAAAAAAGACAAGAAAAGTGACAGTAAAGAAGTAAAAGTGTTTTTAGTAAACGGAAAGACGTTGTATTTTGATAATGTTTCAAGCACAAAAGAATTATATGAAAATGGTAGATCAGTTCTTTTAATCAAGCATTTTGATGAAGAAACAAGTAAAAAGAGAATATCGTGTTTTGATTTGAGCAAAGAAAATATTATTGGATACTCAATAGATGATGAACTTTAGAAAGGTGTTGATAAGTTGTGGATAACAAAGTTACGGCAATAGACAGATTAGCTGAATTAATAAAAGAATATGACTTTCCACTCAATCCTTTAGTAGATACTATGAATCGCATATCTTCGTGGCAAGGTAACACAAATGACGATCCTTACTTGTGGCAACAGGTTAGATACTTTTAAGAACTTACCAAGCAAGGATATGTAACAAAAAGAAAATAGAAATTAAAAAGTGTATAGGCTTAGCGTTTGTAAAAGGACGTTAAGTCATAGGTGGTAATTTTACTGATGAGCTACAATCTCCAAACAAAAAAATCAAATCGAAAGGATGTGAAAATTTCTCCTCATTAATTCATACGTAGCAAGTTAGCAATTATTACTGCCATTAGGGTTATTAAACCTACTTAATCTTTTAAATACACCGTTACAGTTACAAATAAATTTTGAGAGGAGCTAAACCTCCGTGCATTATATTCTTCGTGTGTGACTGTAACATTGCCTTGCATCCACATGATTTGAGATGGTCACACGTTTTGAGGGCGTGGTAAGGCTTTATACCTGGTATAGAAAATAAAACGTTAGGAGCGAAATCATGGCTAAAAAATACAGGATAGAATTTACTGATGATGATATGGAAAACATGAAATTGTATATCGACGGAGAAGAGAAACTAATCAATTTTCTAAAGTTAACGTATCATACTGATGAATCTTATAAAAAAGGCACAAAGAAAGTAGTACTTAGATATTTAGAACCTAATACTTATAAAACAAAATTTGATGTTTTAGGAAATAAACTTGGTTTATTGGATATAGTGCCAAGCGATTTTGATTAAGGGAGTGACGCTAATGACTAGTTATTATGTTATCGGAACAGAAATTGAAGGCAGAATTTTATTAAAAAGGGACAATGGTTACATCACTACATACGACGATTTATCAAACGCTCAAGCTAAGGCTAAAAAAGGGCCTGGTTGGTCGGCTTATTCGTTAGAAAAGGTTGAAGTAGACAATAAAGAAGATAAGAAAGAAGATGAGAAAGTGGAGAAAAAGGACGAGAAAACCATTAAAATCGAAGGTGTTATCAAAGACTTGTTTGAGAACTACAAGAACATGATGATACACATTGAAGATAACGACAAGGCAGGGCTTGAAAGTGACTTAGGCTACTACCGTAGGTTTATAAATAGATTAAATGAAATAAATAAAGGCAGAAGATAACATCTAGGAGGCGTTAGAGATGGAGCATCAAAAGTTAAAGTTATCGGATTTGATGCCTTACATGCATTTGATGATCAAGGGACACGAGATCTAAAGAGCGTTGAGAAAGAGTGTAAATATATGATTGATGAAATGATCGAAGTAATGGAGGATTGATTAGATGAAATTATATTTAGTTGAATATTTTATTAATAACAAACTGCATAACATGATTGTTAGAGCTAAAAATCATAATGCAGCTGAAACACAAGTTAAAGTGTCTGTAATAGCTAACATTCATGATGATAATTTTTAGGGGGGAAAGCAATGAAAGAAGAAATCGTTGGTGGAATAATCACATTGGGAATAGTTTTTATAATTTCAAGCCATTTAACATATATGTTTGAATTTAATGATAATAAGATTGATTTTTTGGATCTAATAATTAGCACAGGAGTTGTTACTGCGTTAATTATCATCTGTATGACAATACTAATGCTTTTGGCTTAGGAGATGTAAGTATGGATGATATGAAAGGCGAAATATTATTTGAAGATGGCTTGAAAGTTCATTTCGAATGTTATAGAGGACAACAAACAAATACCATTAAATATTTTGATGAAAATAATGAAGAAGTACCATATAACAAAATATGGGGTAGACGATATGAATACTGTAAATTAACAAACATTGACGGTACTCTGTTTTATCAAAATAATGTTATTGCACGTCCAGAGTAAGTTTGATGATGAAACTAATTAAATCTAAAAATCGAGTTCATCAAAATTAACAAAGTATACAAACTTAAAATTGAGAAGGTATGAATATGATAAACAAAACTGATTTTTACAAATATAAAGGTAAGGTATTTTTTAACGTTGAAGATCCTTTTGGTTACAAACATAGAGAAGTTGAAGTATTAGCTATCTATGAAAACACTGCAGCTGTTCGTGATACTAAAACAAATATGACTTGGGTAGTTCGTAAAAATGAACTAGGACTTAAAGAAACAAATAAATCAAAGAAATTTGAGCATTTTGACTACCGAAAAACCAAGCGTCAATGGAAAGGTAAACAAGAACAATTAATTGATACAATTAGAAGTTTTATAAGGAGTGATATTAATGTACCAATCAAGACCTATTACAGTGGTTGTTAATGAAAATATCAACTACATTTTAAACAGAGAGAAACTAACCAAAGAATCACTGTATAAAGAAGTAGGGCAGCAAAAGATTGTTTATGATCCAGCTGCAAGCATCAGCATTAAGAAATTGGAAGAGATAGCCAAGTTTTTGGGTACCAATCTTCCAGACCTAGTAACTGACTGGAAAGATGGTTCTTATCCAGATGAACATGAAGAATATGATAATGGATATAAAGCAGGGTATGAAGATTGCAAAAAGGGTAAAAGGTTTAATCCTAAAGGGTAGATGGTTTTATGAAAAAAAGAATTGTGTATAAAGGCAAGGACTACTTGTATGTTGAGACAAGTTACGGTGGATTGATAGATAGAGTTAAAACCTATGTATCGATTGAGTACACGTTAGATTTTGATGGAAAGTACACCTATGAGATCTTACTGAGAAAGAAGATAACGCTGCTTACTAAGTTGCTTATAGTGCTATGTGTGATAGTAGGTAGTTTGCTTGTTGCTTTAGCTAAGCTAGTGTTCCTTATGCTAAGCTTCAAATTTGAGCAAATAGTCGATTTTAGAAAGTACAAAGAAACAGTTATAGGTCTGTACTATGCTTTGATAAATTCTTTAGCAACAGAAGATATTGAAGCAACATATACAACATATAAGCGTGTATCTTCGCTTGATGAGTTAGTAGACCTTGTAAAGTCTGCTGACAGATTTGATAAGAGAAAAATAAAAGTTTAAGTATATAAGGAATGGTTAAGATGATGAAACTAGGGACGGCAGTAACTATTTTGGATAAAGTATATAAACCATTAGACCAATGGGGCAATTCCGAAAAAATTCCTAATGAATTATTGGAAAACAAAACGATACAAGAAGCTTGGAATGTGGTAGAAAAGTCAAGAAAAAAGTGTGTTAGAGTTCGTCGTAAAGCTAGACGTACATATCGTTCTAGTGCTTTCGAGAAACTAGAGCCAAGAAAAAATGAAATTGCAGAAGATATCAAACATGGTTTGACACTTAAAGAAATGAACGAAAAATATGGTGTATCAAATATCTATCTACATTTTGAAAGATTAGGGATAAGAATACTATACAGAAGAGAATTGTTTATTCAAAGGGCAATCTATGCTTGCAAGAATGATAGAGTTATAGTCTTTGATAACATCAAGGATGTGTACAAACATTTTCATGTTGGTAAGAACAATTTTATGCTTAAGTGCCTTGACGGAGATGAAGAACTTAATGGATATAGTTTCTTTAGATACAGAGAATTTATAGAATTTTATTCAGAACATGAAGAATTTTTTGAACAACTTTTTTGGGAAAGAAATTTGTAAAAATCATGTTTAATGCAAGGACTAATGATACTATATAGTTACCGAAGTTAATACTTATTGTGCATACTTATTAAGTAAGTTTTTTTAGTTGTTTGAATTAAACGACTCCTTTTTAAAGTTTAATAAATAAAGACACGTTAGCAGGAGTTCATAAGGGATGTAGGGGTTCAAATCTCCACTTCTGCATTGTGGTTAGTCCTAGACTTGCTACAAAATAAAAAATAAATTCTGTACTACATTAGTGGTTTTTTGTTAGTATAGATTAACCTTTTTTGACTTAATTGATGATAGTTCAAAACGTCCTTGGGAATCATGATAGGTTTCAATGATTTTCTCTTATTAACTCAATAAACATTTTTATTTCTCATTTGCAGGAATGTTCACGCTCCAGTTTAAATACTGGAGTTTTTTTGTTATCCAGGCTTTGTTGTATTATAAATAATAAAAGGTCTATGTGATATAATAGTAATGTAAATCGATAAAGAAGAACCTGATACTCTTAGCTCAAATGCTAAGGGTGTTTGTATATATAGAACATAAAAAAGTAGGTGTGTGAATGGATAACGATAAGTTTGTAGAATTATGTAAAGAGAAAGTAGTTGATTATACTAACACGTTTTTGAACTTAAATAGTATCAGTCATCCAGTTAATATCAGTACAAGCGATGTGTATGTTGTGTGGCTCAACAGAACATTGAAAAACAACAAAGCGTTATTGTCCACTACAGTTTCTGATGGTATGTATTATGAAGCGACGTACAACGGAGATAAGAACGAAATATATTTTGATGCTTATAAACATGTATATAATAAAGCAGTTGAGTTAGGTGATTAAACATGGACGTTAAAAAGATATTGAAACTGTTTTATACCAATGGTACAAGTGGCGGCGGCAATAAAGGGGTATTACCAGAGAAAGGTAAGAGAACATCTCTAGTGCCTAAAAGACCATTTGGAGAAAGATTAAACCTTATTTCTGACTTAGCTAACATAGATGAAATGAAAGGAAAAGAAACTTACCTAAATGATGTATATGATGACATTAAAGGTAGACTAATTGAAGAAGCTAGCAAAGGAGAATACAGTTGGTCTGTTACTGAATTAGAATTAATCAGCATCGCAGTTAAACACTACTTATCAGAATGGTGTGGAACAGAACAATTACTTGTATTCCTAAAAGTTAAATGTATGGAAGATGATATACGAGTTAATATTACTGATTATAGGCTTGATTTGTATAGAATAGTTGAATTCAGTTGGAACAAATAAATTTTAAGTGAGGGTTGTGGATGAGTTCGGATAGTAAGTTTAAGCAACATAAATCTTATTTAATGCAATATCGAAAGATACATACAAAGATAGATAGACTAAGAAATAAATTGAATAGACTTAATGAACGCTATGATTTGAAAGGTGTATCATATTCATCACAACCATCTGGCTCAGTAAAGCAAACTTTAGATGATGTGTTAGCTCAAAAGGAATATATTGAGAACAGGCTTGGAAAACTAGAAGACGAATCATTCAGAATAAGAAATGAAATCCAAGATAAGTTATTAGATTTAGATAACCAATTAGAAGCAGAAGTACTAGACTTGTATTTCCTGGAAAGATATAGTTTGACAGAAATAGCTGATACATTATGTTATTCTGAAAGGCAGATAGAACGACTGTATGCTAACGGTATAATGTCAGTATAATGTCATGTAAATGTCAGTGACACAAGGGTGTATAGATGCTAAGATATGTATGATGACAGTATACATATAAAGCTATCAATGTCTCCTAGAGATTATTAATATGTTATAAGGCTAGAGAAAACTCTAGTCTTTTTTGTTTGGAAAGGATAGTGATTGAATTGGCTCAAAGAGTTGTGTTAATGGATGAAAAAGAATTTGATGAAGTAATGAAAGGGTTGGATGCACTACCATTTGAAGTTACTCATACAACAGCAAGTAATGGCAAGTATGTTAATGCTTTGATTACTGTATCTAAATCTAAGGTAGAAGAATCTTTAAAAGCTATGGATTACAATCAATTAAAAGGCAAAGATATTAACTACCATGCTACAGTCAAGTGGGTAGACTAACATGTATGAAGATAAGTACATCAAGTTCTATCATAGTAAGGCTTGGAAACTAGCACGTAAGCAAGCACTGGCAAGAGACCATTACCTATGTCAAGAGTGTTTGAGGCAAGGAATAGTTAGAACAGCCAATACAGTTCATCATATCATTCCTATTAAAGATGATTTTAAGAAGAGATTGAAATTGGATAACCTAGAAACAATCTGCTTGGAACATCACAACCAAGAACATAGAGAAAAACCTAGTGGAGATAAAGAAAAATACAAAAAGTTGAAAGAAAAGAAACATGAAGTGTTTGTGTTTAAAGCAAATCCAGACTTCAAATTATAGTACCCCCCTAGGTCAGAAAAACGCTAGAAACGTTATTAAATCAACGGTGATGACTTTCGTTTACGATAAATTCGTTTTTCAATCAAAAAAAGTAATTCAAAATCTGGAAGAAAGGAGTTAATTTTTATGCCACAAGCAGCCAAAAGTGCGATGATGCATTTATACGAAGGAAATCCTAACAACTTAACAAAAAAAGAAATTTATAAACGTAAAAAGAATGAAGAAAAACTAAAAATTTCATCTAATAACTTAAAAGCACCTTCCTGGTTAGAGCCAGGAGCGAAAAAGAACTTTAAACGTATTGTAGAGCTTATGGAACCAACTGGAATTTTATCTGATGTAGACGTGGATATCCTGGCAATATATTGTGATACGTATTATGATTATTTGTCCTATAAACGTAAGATTAGAAAGACTGGTAACATGATTGACGGCAGGGTTAATCCTTTAATTCGTGAAAAGAGAAATGCGTCAGCAGCATTAACTAAATATGCTAACATGCTTGGATTAACTCCTTCTGCTAGAGCGTCGTTAGCAATTCACCTAGATGATGAAAGTGATGATGACGATGACTTCTAAAATTTTACAATATAATCAAACTCAACTAGAAAAATGGTGGAATGATTATAGAAAATCAATGCTAGGTTGGGCTTATCTAGATAAACCATCTCCAGTAGTTCTAACAACATATTACGCTAAGATGGTTGTTGAAGGCGATATTCCAGCTGGTAAAAATGTTATTTTGGCTTGTAAACGACACTTAAAAGACTTGGAAAGGCAAGGCGACGAAGATTTTCCTTGGGTATTCGATGAAGAAAAAGCGCATAGGCCTATTAGGTTTATTGAGAAAAAATGTAAACCGTCAAAGTCAGTTAATGCTCAATTGATTTTACAACCATGGCAACATTTTATTGTTGGTTCAATGTTTGGTTGGGTTCATCGTGATACAGGTTTAAGAAGATTCCGTGAAGGGCTTGTTTTTGTTGGCCGTAAGAATGGTAAAACTACTTTAGAATCTGGTTTAGCTGATTATATGGCTGGATTTGACGGAGAGCGAGGAGCTAATATTTATTTTTTGGCAAACGCTCAATCTCAAGCTAGGAAATTATATGATGAATCTAAAGCAATGATTGAAGCTAGTCCTTACTTGGCTAAACGATTTGTTACAACACGTTCTGAAATAAGATTTCCGAAAACAAATTCTACAATCGTTCCTATGTCTGCTGAAAAGAACAACAAAGACGGAGAAAATGTTCACTTTGCCGTATTTGATGAAATTCATGAATATAAAGATTATTTCTTAATTTCAGCAATGAAGCAAGCCAGGGGTGCTAGATTACAACCATTAATCATGTATATTTCAACTGCTGGATATGTTTTAGATGGTCCTTTAATGGACTTTATAGACAACGGAAAAGAAGCTTTATCAGATTATGACGCTCATATCGACGAAAGAACATTCTATTACTTGGCTAGTTTAGATAAAGTTGAAGAAAGTGATGATCCTGAACTATGGATTAAAGCTAATCCTAATCTTTGCTTAATGGATACAGTAAACTTGATATCTGACTACATTAAGGATAAAAGAACTCCTGCTGAATATGCTACTTGGCTGACAAAACAGTTTAATATTTTTAGTTCTACTGATGAATTATCATTTGTAACAATTGAAACCATTAATAAAAACAAGCGTATGATTGATGAAGATACATTGTTAGGACGTTCATGTATAGGTGGATATGACTTATCAGAAACGGAAGACTTTACTGCTACTGGCTTAGAATTTAAGTTAGATGACGGTTCAATCTTTTGGAAAATGCAATCCTTTGTGCCAGAAGAAAGAGTCAGAATTGATAAAAATCCAGAACGATTACAGGAATGGGAAAAACAAGGATATTTAACAATTGTTCCTGGAGAATATGTTAATTATGAATATGTTTATAATTGGTTTGTTGAGCAAGCTAAAAAATATAAAATTCAACAAATCAATTATGACCCTAACAAAGCGTTGTTTTTAAACCAATCATTACAACAATACGGTTTTAATACTAAGGTTGTTAGACAAGGTTTTACTACTTTAGGTGGGCCAATGCAAAATATGAAAGAATTGTTGCTAGACGGTAAGGTAGTAACTAATAACAATTTGATGTTTAGATGGTATCTGAATAACGTAAAGTTGGTAACAGATAGAAATAATAACTGGATGCCAACTAAACAATCACGTAATCGTAAAATTGACGGTTTTGCAGCATTACTAAATGCTCATGAATCATTATGGGAGAACCTAAACGTCAAAGAAAAGAAAGCTAGAATAAAATTTGTCAGTTTAAGATAAGGAGGTGATTACTTGGGTTTTTGGAATAGAATAAAAAGTTTAATTACTGGAAATAAAAAAGCTAGTGGACCAGTTAGTTTGAAAACAGGTAATCCTTTCCCAATTAGTTTATCTGGTTCAACATTACAAACTAACGAGACGGTATTTTCAGTAATTACTCAGTTATCTAATGCAATGGCTAGCATGCCACTAAAACTATATAAGAATTATGAAGAAGTTACAGACAGTGATTTAGCGATGGAAATAAAATACCATCCTAATCCGTCAATGACTTCTTTTTCATTTATCCAAAAGTTAGAAACAGACCGCAATGAATACGGAAATGCTTATGTGTTGATTGAAAGGGATGAATACTGGCAACCAGTTAATTTATATCCAGTATCTCCAACTTGTGTGACAGTTATGCAAAATCAAGATGACAATTCAATTTGGTATAAGATAACTGCTACTAATGAAAATATATTAGTCTCAGAAGCCAATATTTTACATTTAAAGCATATTTCAGGGTCAACAAGGTTATTAGGTATAAGTCCTTTAGACGTGCTAAAAAATGCCTTAGATTTTGATTTAGCTGTACAGAAATTCAGTTTGTCTGAAATGTCTAAGGTAGATAGTTTTAAGGTTACTTATGGTTCAAATGTTGATGATGAGAGTAGAAAAGATGTTATTGATAATTTTAGAGCTTTCATCAGAGACAACGGCGGTGTTTTGTTTGAAGAACCTGGTGTTGAAATCAGTCAACTACCTAGAGAGTTTTTATCTGGAGACTTAATCAATACTGAAAAGATAACTGATACAAGAATAGCTAACGCTTTTAATGTTCCTTTAGCGTTCTTAAATCAATCTACTGTTAGCAATAACGAAGATTTGATGAGTCAATTTGTACAAAGAACATTAATTCCAATAGCTAGACAGTATGAACAAGAACTAACTAATAAATTATTAACAGAACAGCAAAGAAAAGTTGGAATGTATTTTAAATTCAATGTTAATAGTTTATTGCGTGGTAATGTTCAAGCACGTACAACCTACTATCAAGCATTAAGACGTTCTGGCATCTTAACAACTAACGATATTAGAGCGTTGGAAGATTTACCACTATCTAAAGACGAGTTTGCAGATAAATTATTTGTATCTGGTGACTTATATCCTTTAGATATGGACCCAGCACAACGAAAGGGGGTGAGTTCAAATGGTAATGGAATCAAAATTGAAGAAACCAATCAAGTATTGGGAAATGAGCAAAACCCAAGATAACATTGGCGAGATTTCAATTTATGGTGAAATTGTTTCTGAAAAATGGTTTGATGAAGAAATTTCTGCCACGTCGTTTAAAGATGATTTAGATGATTTAGGCGATGTAAAGACTATTAATTTACATATTAATTCGCCTGGTGGAAGTGTTTTTGAAGGAATAGCAATCCATAATATGTTGAAAATGCATAAAGCTAAAATTAATGTTTATGTTGATGGTTTAGCTGCATCAATCGCAAGTGTCATTGCTATGAGTGGTGACACTATTTTTATGCCTGAAAACTCAATGCTAATGATTCATAACCCATGGACGATTGCAATGGGTAATTCAAAAGAATTACGTAAGCAAGCAGATGATTTAGACCGTATTGCTCAAATGAGTGTTAAAACTTATTTATCTAAGTCTAATGGGAAGATTGATGAAGAAACATTAGTTAAATTACTAGATGAAGAAACATGGTTATCAGCTCAAGAAGCTGTTGATTATGGCTTAGCTGATGAAGTCTTGGAATCAAACAAAGCAGTTGCTAGTTTGCCAGGCGAGTTTTTAGAACGTTATAAACACGTTCCAAATCAATTAATTAAACAATCTGCTCCAGGTAATTCAATTAACCGAGAGCGACTAATTGTCAAAGCGAAAGAAAAAATTAATTATGTAAACAATACATTAGGAGGAATTAAACTATGACAGTTACACTTTATGAAAAGAAACAAAATTTAGGTACTTTAGGCGCACAATTAAAGAAAGTTAATGAAGAAATTGCAATGAAAGCAGGAGACCCAACAGTTGCTGATAAGGATTTGATGCAATTACAAGAACAATCAGAATCTTTAGAAAAACGTTATAACATGTTAAAAGAACAAGTAGAACGCGAAGAATCTGAACAACGTTCCAAGTTCCAACAAAAAGCTGCTAAGGCACAAACTCCAATTATGACAGCAGAAGAAAAATTAATTCATGCTAAAGCTGAATTTTATCGTGGTCAAAAGTTATCTTCTGATTATAAACAAGTATTAGGAGATGACGATTCAACTACTCATGGTTCTAAGTTGTTACCAGTAACAATTGCAAATGACATCATTGCTGAACCAACTGACACTAATCCATTACGTGATGACGAATTGGTAACAGCAGTGACAAACCTAGAACGTCCACGTATTGATGTGACAATTGATGATGACTCATTTGTAAACGACCAAGAAGTAGCTAAGGAAATTGGATTAAAAGGCGATACAGTTAAGTTTGGACGTAATAAGACAAAACTTAAAGTAGCTATTTCTGAAGCAATCTTGAATGGTACTGATACAAACTTAGTAGAACATGTAAATGCTCAATTACAAGCTGGTTTGGCACGTAAAGAAAAGAAAGTGGCTTTTGCTGAAACACCAAAATCTGGTGAAGAAGAAATGAGTTTCTACTCAACTCAAAACAACATTAAGAAAGTATCTGGTTCAACTTTATTTGACGCTATTACACAAGCTGCAGGAGATATTGCAGATGAATTTCAATCTGATATTAAAGTTTATATGACACGACCAGATTACTTGAAGATGATTAAAGAATTATCTAACGGTGCAGTATCATTGTTTGGTAAGGCTCCTGAAGAAATCTTAGGTTACCCAGTTCGTTTCACTGAATTAGCTAAGAAGCCAGTTGTTGGTAACTTCAAGTATGCTCAACTAAACTATGAAATTTCTTCTGCATTGTACGAACAATGGAAAGACTATGACAAGGGTGTAAACAATTTCCAATTGACAGCATGGTTTGACCACAAAATCTTATTAGCTAGTGCATTCCGTATTGCTGATGTAGTGGCGTCAAAATAGATTCCCCACAGGGCCCAGGTAATGGACCAGTTGGCAGTGGCTCAATTGCTGGACCTGATAGTGGGGTTGCCCAATTTGACCCTAGCGGAGATGTAAAACCAACTGATGCTAATACAGTAACTGAAATTAAAGCATATTTAGATGCTCATAGTATCAGTTACTCATCTAGTGCTACTAAAGTTGATTTATTAAAATTAGTTGGTTAGGTGGTGTAGATAATGGACTTGGGCCGACTAAAAAGAGCAATAGCGATTGATAGTAATGTGTTTGATGATGTACTTACATTGTGTTTGAACGCTGCTGAATCTAAAGTACAAAATTCGATTGGTACTAAGTATCCAGATTTCTATGCTGATAATTATTTATATGATTTAGCAGTCATTCAATTAGCAGACCATTATTTCAAAAATCGTTCCGCTACAACTCAAAAGGGTGAAGTTTCTATTTTGTATGGTGTTAATGAAATAATTCTACAATTAAAGCCACTTTATCGAATTTATGCTCAAAAACAAGAAATGAGTGATGGAAATGATAGCTGAAACTGGAGATTTGACAGAAATTATTAAGATTGTACGTCCAAGAGTTCCAAAAGTTGATGAATATGGCGATGAAATAGCAACAGAAGATGAAATAATTTATCCAATGTTGTTTGCGATGTTGAGAAGCAAAAATGCTAATGATGTTGAAAAGAATTTGTCTACATTATCAACATCAGCACAATTTGTAATCAGACATAGATTTCAAAATGAACCTAGAATAACAACTGATATGGAGTTAATCCATAACAACGAGCGTTACAAGATTAATAATTTCAATATTGACACTCAATATAAGATGTGGGACGTCATTATTTGTCAGAAATCGTTAGAATAGGTGGTGTTTTTATGAGTTTTTCAATTGATGATAATATCACTGTTGAATTACAGAAATTAGGAAATAAAGCAAAAAGAATTAGTAACAAAGCCGTTAGAGAATCTGCTCCTATATTTGCTGAAGAACTAAAAGCACAAACACCTTATGAAAATGTTTCTGATAGATCGTGGAAAGCTCAAAGACAAATGGATAAGAAAACTGGCAAGAAAACAACTTTCAAGCATATGAAAGATGATATTCAAGTCAGTGGAGTAGACCAGTATGGACACGTCAATGTTGGGTTCGGAGAAGATACCTACTGGCGTGTCCATTTTGTCGAGTTAGGGACTGTTAATCAAAAAGCTAATCCATTTATTGAAAGAGCAATAGATTCTTCAAGAGAAGAATATGAAAGCAAAATTTCTAGTGTGATTAGGAGTGAGTTAGGTCTATGAGAATTAGCGCTATTGATGTAGGAAATATCGTAAAGACTTTAGATGAATTTGATAATACAAATACGTTTATTATGCGTGAAATTCCACAAACGATTTTAGAAAGTAAGAAGTTGCCTTTTGCCCAAATTACTTTCTTAGGTAATAGTCCTTTTGATTATGCTAGTAACTTTAAACGTGGAGAATTATCTGAGAGTCAGATAGATATTTATGTAAAAGATAATAAAATAGGCGAAAAATTAATAAATTCAGTAGAAAAAGCATTAAAAAATAGCGATTTTGAAGTGTATTTTACTGATTTTGATACAAATTATGAGTATGATTTTCAAGTTTTACGTTTTAGAGTAAGACGATATCAAATAATAAAGTGAGGTTATAAATTATGGCAGATAATAAATTTGCAATTGGTACGGTTGGTTTCAATCGTATTTTGTTCGGTATCATGGACGACAAAGAACAAGTAACAAAAGTAGTTGCTATTGGTGGTAATTCTGGTGGTGCCGTAGAACTTAAAACAAGTGGGTTTCAAGGCCAATCCAACACTGTTTACGCTTCAAATATTGCTTATTTTGTGTCTGATGCTGGTACAGGTACTGGTAAAGTTGAAATTACAGCTGTTGAATTACCTAGTGATGTGGCGACAGAAGTATTAGGTGACAAGTTAAACAATGGAATTTTAGAAACTTACTCAACAGTAACACAACCATATTGTGCAGTTATTGCTGAAGCGGAAGATTTACAAGGCAAAAAAATGTGGATTGGTATTGCTAAAGCTAAGTTTGGTACAGTTGACGCTGACGACTTAAAAACATCAGAAGATAAGGGTAAAACACCTAATAATGTATCTATTTCTGGTTCTGCAATTACTAGACGTTCAGATAAATTAGTTAAAGCTAAGGGTTCTGAAACATCTGGAGCTACATTTGAAACTTTTGTAACTAAGATGTTCCCTGGATTTAAAGCTGTTGATACTATCAAGGAAAATTCAGTAACAAATCCAACTTTAAGTGATGGAGGCGATCATTAATGATTTCAATTAAACTATATGATCCAGAAACAGATAAGGTAAATTACTATGAACAACGTAAGATTAACTTTGGAAAAATTAAGAAAATTCTTGATTTTAACAAAGACATTGAAGAGAAATCAGCACGCTTACGTATTTTAGAAGATAAATTAACTAATGGTGTCGTTTTAACAAAACCAGAAGAAAAAGAATTTGTTTCTTTATCTGGAGAAAATGAAGTTGGCATGTTAGAGCCAATGATTGATATTGTAGTTGATTTATTCAACAATCCTAACGTTACTAAAGAAGCTATTTACAATGGCTTAGATTTACAAGATGGTGTTGAAACATTACGAAATATCATGAGTAGTGCGATGGGTGGAGTTAATAAAGACAACTCAAAAAAATAACATCGTCCGAAGCACTTGAAACTTTAGATGATATAACTAAGCAATTAATGGAAAATGGTATTCCATTCCAAGATATTGAAGATATGGATAGTGAAGCATTTTTTAAATATTTAGAACGTCAATCTGAAAGTAATAGTAAATTAAGTGCTGAGGAATTTTACAATCAATTTTAGAAAGGAGGAGTACATATGGCAGTAGGACGTCCTATTGGTTCGATGGTTGTTTCTTTAGGTTTAGAAGCTGCTAAATTTACTGATGGATTAAAATCAATTCAAAATCAATTTAGATTAGCTAAGTCTGAAATGCGTGCTAACATGGCTGAACTATCTTCAACTGGTACAGCTTATGAAAAAGCTAGTGCTAAAGTTGATAGTTTGACTAAAGTAATGGACGTTAATCAACGTAAAATTGAATCATTAAGAGAAACTTATCAACAACAAGTAAAAACTCAAGGCGAATATTCTAACACTGCAATGCGTACTGCTTCTAAAATTAACGATGCTATTAGAGTTCAAGAAAACTATAGACGTCAATTAAATGACGCTAAAGTTGCAATGAATGAAGCTAAAAGAGGAACTGATAGTCTTAGAACATCTTTAGAAACATTGCAGAAAACAACTACCGCTAGCATTACTGGATTACAAGCTCAAGGTAAGACTAACGAAGCTAATTTAGTTAAATATCGTAGTTTAAAAGAAGAAATTCAACAATATAATCGTATTCTTGATGATGAAAAAGCTAAGTTAAAAGAATTAACCAATGTTAAAGGTGCTGATGCTAGAGAAACCCAGGAACAAAAAGTAAAAGTTGCTGAGTTGAATTCTAAAATTCAGCAATCTCAAGCTGAATATGATAAGTTGAATAAAACTTATAAGAACGTTTCAACTTCAAGCGCAATTTTAAGAGACCATATGGACAAATTAAAGCAAAGTATGCAATCTATTGGACGTAATATGACACAATATATTACAGTCCCCGTTGTAGGAGCGTTCACTATGAGTGCCAAGTCAGCAATGGATTTTGAGTATCAATTACAAGATATTCGTAAGGAAGTTGAAGCTCAATCAGGTTCTCTTAAAGAAACAGATAAGATAATGAAAGAAATGAGTTCTGATGTTTTAAAGTGGTCTAAGCAATATGGTGTTGGAACTAAAGAAATTAACGAAGGTTTATTTACTTTAATTTCTAACGGTTATAGCGCTAGAGTTGCTTTGGGTATGATGCCTGAATTACTCAAAACAATGACAGCTAACGGAGATAAAACAGGAAAAACAATTGAACTCACATCTTCTTTGATGGAACAGTTTGGGTTAAATACAGGTTCAACAAATAGCCAAATTCGTTCTGGTAACTCTTTAATGAACCAAATGACTGAGATAACTCATAAAACAGCCTTAAATTTAGACGATTTAGGAACTATTTCAGCAAATGCTGGTGCCGCTTTGCATGGTATGCATATCAATACCGCTGATTTCTTAACAGTAGCTGGTAAATTGCGTTCGGCTGGTATCGATGCTAGTTCTGTTGGTACAGGTTTATCATCTATGCTTACAAGAATAGCTACAGGTACAGGAGCAGCAGCTGCTGATTTAAAGAAATATAATATTGCTGTATACGATAGTCACCATAATATGAGAAGCATGTTAGATATCGTTGGAGACATGAAAAAAGCTTATTCAGGTATGAATGATGAAGAACGTCAGAAGTTTTTATATGATGTTATGGGGCAAGAAAATATGAAAGTTGGTTCAACTTTGATGAATGCTCATATATCAGATTATCGTAAACTTTCAAAAGAAGTTTCCAATTCAAATGGTGTGGTTGATAAATACAACAAAACTATGAGAAATACGTCAGAGTTTTCTGTTCAAGAATTTAAATCATCATTAAATTCATTAAGCATTAGCTTAGGGCAAAAGTTATTACCTACACTTACTCCAGTAATTAAAGGATTAACATCTATGATTAATCGTTTTGCTAAATTACCAAGCCCAGTTAAAAACTCAATTCTTATATTAACTGGATTAGCTGCAATATTAGGTCCTATGACAATCGGAATAGCTGCTTTAATTACTTCTATCGGAAAGATAAGAGATGTAATGACTGGATTATCTATAGCTAAGAAAATAAAAGATATTGCTAATTCGTTTAAGTTATTAACAATATTAAATCCTACAACTCTAGGTATAGGAGCTGTTATAGCGTTAGGTACTGCTTTTGTTTTGGCTTATCAGAAGATAAAACCTTTTAGAGAGTTCATTAACGGAATAGGTAAAGGAATAATTAAAGGGTTAAGACCAGTTATTACTATGGTTGGTACGATAGGCAATTCATTAAAAAAATTATTCAATGCTATGAAGTCTTATTTTAGTGAGAATGGATTATCGTTCTTACAGGCTTTTGCAAATGTATTTAAAGTTGTAGCTATAGCAATTGGAGCGTCAATGAGTGAAATTATCGTAACAATTAGGGTTGCTTTGAATCTGATTAAAAATGTATTCAGCACAACTTGGGGTAGCATTGAGCAAATTGTTGGCGGTGTATTTACTGCTATCGGTGGATTATTAAAAGTATTCGCTGGTTTATTTACTGGAAATTGGCAACTAATTTGGAGCGGTGTTAAAGATATATTCAGTGGTATCTGGGACTCATTCAAAGGAATCGTTGGCGGTGTAATTAACGTAATCATTGGGATTGTAAACTCTGGTATTGACGGTATTAACTGGCTATTAGATAAATTTGGTGCTAAACAAGTTAAAAAACTAAGTCCAGTTAAGTGGGCTACTGGTACTACTAGATACTATCCTAATGGTTTACCAAAAACTCAATTGGCTATGGTTAATGATGGTGGTAAACGTGAAGCAATTGTATATCCTAACGGTCAAGTTGGTATGTTCAAAGGAATGAATGTAACGACAATCTTGCCTAAAGGTTCTCACGTTATCAATGGTGATGATACTGAACGTTTAGGATTAGCAAACTATCCAGATATGCACTATTACGCTAAAGGAACTATTAGCTTTGGTTCAATTTGGAATGGTATTAAGTCTGGAGCTAGCAAGTTGTGGGATGATATTTCAGACGGTGTTAAATTAGCAAAGAACATTGTAGCTCATCCTATTAAAGCTTTAGAAAGTGCTTTTTCTGGCTCATTAAAGATTGGAAAAAGCGTTCAATTTGCAATAGATACTGCTAAAGGTTTAGGTTCATTTATTATCAAGAACATCAAGAATGGTATTGTTAAGGAAATCAAAAAATGGATAGACTCTAACGAAGATGAAGGAGATTCCAATTCAACAAGTCCTAAACCAACAGGTAGTCATAAGCATTGGATGGAACAAGCTGGTATTCCTAAATCTTGGTATGAAGATTTGAACTGGATTATCAATCATGAATCTGGTTGGCGAGTAAATGCAACTAACCCTGGTTCTGGTGCTTATGGTTTAGGTCAAGCGTTACCAGGTAACAAAATGGCTAGTGCTGGTAAAGACTGGAAAACTAACGCAATTACTCAATTAAAGTGGGTTAAATCATATATCAAAGGTAGATATGGTAATGCTGCTAATGCTAAACGTTTCTGGCAAGCTCACAATTGGTACGCTAATGGTGGTTTTGTTACTCAAGAACAAATTGCTCATATTGCAGAAGGCGACAGACCAGAAGCAATTATTCCATTAACAAATCGTACTAGAGCGATGCAAATCTTAGCTCAAGTTAGAGATAAATATGGTCTATCAGCTGGAAATGTTGTTTTAAGTGGCGGTAAGCAAGATAATACAGATTTATCAAGTTTGGAAAGAAAATTTGATACTGTTATCAGTTTATTGGGACAAATAGCAGGTTTGAGTGCTGAACAGGTTAATGCTTTAAAAGCTATGAAACCTAGTCAAAATTTTGATAAAAATAAGTTCTATCAAGATATGTTCAGAGACCAAACTATTAGTAACTATATGAATATGTGAGGTGATAATTTTTGGAGAAACTTTATTTAAAAATTGGTAATCAAGATGAATTTGATATTTGTGAGAAAGTTCAAGGATTGCATTTTTTAGGCGATGATTCTACACCAGTTACTACTAATCAGTTTTTAGAAATTAGCGGTACAGACGGTAGCCAATTTCAATATGCAACCTTTGGTAAATACCAAGTTGTAGCTAATTTCTTCTTAGAATTTAAATCATGGGAAGATTACAAATTAGCTAAACACCAAATCAATCGTATTTTTTCAACTAAAAAATTAATTAGGATGAGAACTAATGTTGAAAGTGCAATTGTTAGATATGTATATCCTAATTTTCCAGAAATTAAACCCATTTCAGATGGTGCTAATAGTTCTACTTTCTCAGTTAATTTTGACAACCCTAGTGGATATCGATATTCAATTGATAGGAGCGATGAACTCTCCAAGGTTCAATATGGAATGTTTATTTTTGATAATATTGAACCTAAATATCGTTTTACTGATAAAGTCTTTAGAATTTACAACCCTAGTGATATACCAATTGACCCTTATCTTGGTAAACATGATTTAAAAATCATTAGTAAGTTTAGTGGCAGTTCTCTAAAAATCACTAATACAACTAACGGTACTAGTTGGAGCTACAATAAATCATCTAATGGAAGTGAAACTATTTTATTGGATGGAATCGTAACAACTGTTAATGGTAATCCGGCAACAGTAAACACAGATTACGGTCACATTGTATTAAATACTGGATGGAATGACATTGTTGTTAGTGGCACGAATAGCAATGATATCACATTCAGTTTTCCATTTATCTACATCTGATGTTTCAAGGAAAGATTTTAGTTCAAGGGGTTAATCGTGCTGAAAAAGAACCCTTGAATTTATTTGACCCTAAGTCTGTACAAATTCAGTGGGAAGTAAATCAGACTTGGAGCCTACAATTAACCGCATACAATGACGGAAGCTTAGCTTATCAAATGTTGGAAAGTGAAGCTTCTATTTTTTTGGATAATCAAGAATATATTATTAAACAAGTTGCTGATGACTCATCTAGTGGATTAGATAGTGTTCAAGTAACAGCCACCCACGTTTATTTTGAAGTTCAAAAAATTAGAAAATATAAGGATTACGTTGACCCGACAGACAAGGATAAGCAAACGGATGTTAAAGTTCTAAAAACTGATTCTACTAAATCTGATGATAGCGATAATACTAAAACAGACACAAACGAGAAAACAGAAGGTAATACAACAACTAAAATAACAACTAAAACCACTGATGAAACACAGCAGGATAATCAAAATCAAGTAACTTATTCAATTCAAGATGTATTAGACCATTGGTTGAAAGATAATAAGCTTGGTTTTACCTATGAAGTGATTGGCAGTTTTGAGAAAAAAGAATTAGAAGAACTAAAAGACGGAACTGGGGCTGATATGTTATCTAAGATTTCTGATACTTGGAATAATACAATTATATATCCAGATAATCGGAAAATTAGAGTGTATTCAGCAGATAAATTTAACCTAAATCGTGGTAATAGAATAGATTACTTGAATAATGCAAATGAGATTAAATTTAGTACTGATTCAACATCATTAACAAATATGGTTTATTGCATAGGTGGTAAATATTCTGTTGAAACCACAACAGAAACTACTACTACAACGACTACTACAACGAGTGGTGGTTGGGGCTGGCCTTTTCCAGATGTAGGGGAAGGTAATTTCATGCAAGTCCAAAGGTTTGGTAACGATGGCGGATATCGTCAAAACGGTTTTCATGATGGATTAGATTTTGGCTCTGTAGATCATCCGGGACGCGATATTCATGCTATTCATGGTGGAAAAGTTACAATCAAGTCCTATATGGGTGGGCTTGGTAATTACGTTGTTATTTCTGGTGGCGGATATAATGTTGTTTATCAAGAAGCATTTTCAAGTGCTAGCAATATCATAGTTAATGTAGGAGATGCAGTTAAAGTTGGTGATGTTATTGGTTATCGTGATACAAGTCATTTGCATGTTGGAGTAACTAAAGCTGATTTCAATGTAGCAGTTGGCAAGTCATTTACTAATGATGGTACTTGGTTAGACCCGCTAGAATTAATCAAAAACGGGCCTAGTGATACTGATACTGAAACATCATCAGAAACTAATTCAAACTCAAATACGCAAGAATACTATTATTTTGCACCATTTATGTATCGTGATGAAGAGTCTATCAAGAAGTATGGTGAGCATCCAGCGGAACCAATTGAGGATGGTAGATTTAAGGACAAAAACGCAATGATTGAGTATGTTAAAACTAAGCTACAACCAGAACCGTCATTGTCTATTGATGTGACAACAACTACTGACATCAAACCAATAGCTGGAGATGTAGTTCATGTCATGGTTAAATCACAAAACATATCAACAAATTTTACCTTAACTGGTTTTACTTGGTATCCATATTCATATACAGTTGATAATCCAACATCAATTACATTGAATTCTAATGTTCAAAATATTCTGGATTATCAAAATTCAAGACAAAGACAGTTTAGTAAGGCTATATCTAAATTGAAGAGCTCCACAAATGAAATAGTTAATAATTTTAATGAATATGGTGGAAACCAACAGTTGCAAACATGGCTAAATGATTTTGTTGGAGGTTAGGTTATGAATATTTGGGAATGGATAAAAAAATTAACACAAGCTTTGCAGAGATTGAATAGCAGAATTATAGTAATTGAGAATGCACTTTTTGATGATAAGACAAATCCAGATACACCTAAACCACAACACATTGGCAAGATTATTGATGTGTCTGAATGGCAAGGTGTAATTGATTGGCCTAGTGTGATAGCTGATGATGTTACTTTAAGCATTATCCGAGTCCAACATGGTTCTGCTCACCAAGATTTAAAGTACATGGAGAACTTACAGAAATGTATTTCAGCTGGTGGAAAGTATGCGGTGTATGCATATTTTGCTGCTACATC